>ODAI010105453.1_pt1 | contig 146389 bp, 111 predicted proteins | sample 1539321 | NCBI WGS metagenome assembly ODAI01 (sample SAMN02144231, study PRJEB22623) | gut metagenome | biome: sheep rumen | host: Ovis aries | place: New Zealand
TGTACGTCCTTATTTTTATAAACCCAGCCAGGCGACAGAACTTTGACGCGCTTAACTTCGGTCGTGTTGAGGAAAGGCGAGCCTTCATAGTCGCAACTTTCGACTTCATCAAAGCGCATTGTCTGAACCGAGCCGGGTTTCAAAATCGGATTAATTTCGCTATCGCGAATGAACTGCGCCAAACGCTCAATCAAAATGAACAAGCCGCCAATTTCGGGCGGGAGCTGAACTTTATCCTTGCGCAGTTGACGGACGCCATTACGCGCACTCAAAACCGCGTCGAGTATGCAACCGTATTTCTCGGAGTTAAGGCGCGAAAAAAATTCGACCAAATCATTTTGATGACTTTCCCTAATGCGGTCTTCAAATTCATCTTGCAAATCTTTAAGCAACATATCGGAGCGATTAAGCATGTTTTCGAGTAGCTCAATTTTTTCCTGCTGTGAATCTTTCTTTTCGCCTTTGGAGCCGCCTTTCGGGCGCAAGCAAATATTTCTAAGGAAATCGCTAGCTTCGGCGAGAAGGTGTTTCATATAAACGTTGCCGAATTTTTCGAGGGAATCGGCGTCAGTGCCGCTATCAAGTTCGGGGTGCTTGACGTAAAGCATAAGGCAAGCAATGCGCTCTTGAACTCTATAGCGTTCGTCGTCGCGGGTATAAATGATTTTATTGCGCAACGCCACATAGTTTTCGTAATCTTTAGGCTTATGCGTTTCGAGAGCCTTAGCGAAAGCCTCTATCATATCTTCAGCCCAGTTGAGCAATTCGGCGCGCTTAGCTTGAAAACTCAAACGATTAGTTTTGAGGATTTTGATAATGTCGTCGTTGCCCAAGCGGGTATTATAGCGGTCATTCATTTCGTCAGCGCAGCGGCGCGGGTCAAGGGTTTTCACTTCGCAGAAAATTTTAAGCACGCGATTTTCTAAAACGTAATCGTCATAAGAGGACGCCGAGAGATTTTTATTTTTACGCTCAACGGCCTTGTGAAGGTTTTCAATAAATCTTTTAACAATCGGGTCGGTGATGTTTATCATAATGATAAATCCTCCTTGTCAAAGTTCAAATGTCTCACAGTTATTAAGAAAAATAAAGCTCGTCCTTGAGTCAGGGGGCATTTTTAAAAAGTGCCCAAACAGTGTACGCGCAAGACGTTACGACGCTTTAAACGTTATCGCCGCGCCTTTATAATTCAAATGGCTCGCAATTATTCGGAAAAATAAAACTCGTCCTTGAGTCAGGGTCGTTCATTAAAACTTGTTCTAAGGTCGTGCCCGCGTGGAAAAGTTTATCTGGTGGGCTGTGCACTACAACGCAAGTTTTAGGATTAACGCGGCGAACAAATTCAACCGTCGCTGCAAAATCGTCGTGCAGTGAGAAATCGCCGTTCAAAATTTCAAGTCCGGAATGTATTGGCGGCGGTTGCGTCGATAAAATTACGCAAGGTCCTCGCGGCATAAAATTTATCGAATGATTTTGTTCGCTCATTATCGGGATACGCAAATTTTCAAAGCGGTGGACGATTTTCATAACGCGATTATCAATAAGGATTTCGACTTCGGGCAGAAATTTATTTATCAGCGTGATAAGCTCGACGCCCTTGCTAATTTGCGTGACTTGGCAATAAACGGATTTACGGTGGCGCAAGGCGTAATGAATTTTATTCAGAATTTTTTTCAAGGCAGAGTCGCTATCGCCGAAACGTCGGTAATTTGGGTGGCGTGCGTGCAGTCCGCACAGAATCAGAATATCGACTTTAACGTTGGGAAGGAGTGCCGTGCCAACAAGTTGCGTCGGGAATGTCGAATAGTCGCCCGTGTACAGAATATTTTTCCTGCGAAAATTTACCAGCGTCATCATTGCGCCTGGAATATGTCCGGCTTGATGAAAACTTATTTTAAGTCGCGGCAGAGGAATTCTTTGCAGGAATGCGACCGACGAAATATTTTCTTCAAGGCGTGTGAATTTTTCTTCCAACTGCGCGGATAAAATTTCTCGCGTTATGTCGGTCATGTAAATTACTGCGCGTTCATTGAGCGATAAAAAATCTGGCAAGGCGGCGGCGTGGTCAAGGTGCGCATGTGACAAAAAAATATGCGATACTTGATGAAAGTCTTGCAGATAGGGCGTTTCGAGTAATGCAGAAAATTTCGGCGTGAATTTTATTCCCCGCGTCAAGCCGCAACCGCAATCTAGCAAAAGATTATTTTCGCCGAGTTTTAGGAAGTAGCAACTTGCGCCGACTTCCTGCGCTCCACCCAGCGGCATGAAAATTATTTTCCCGCCAGTCAATCTGAACACCTCCGCCGCCTATGATAGCAAAAAAACTTTCGACACGCAAAAAACTTTCTGATATAATGACGAAAAATTTTTGGAGAGTGATTGAAATGTTTGGAATTGGCGTTCCCGAACTTATTTTGATTTTGATTATTGGCTTAGTCGTCTTTGGTCCTGGAAAGTTGCCGGGCGTCGGAAAAGCTTTGGGGCAGAGCATAAAGGAATTCAAGCAGGCAAATTCCGATGACGAAAAAACCGTTGACGTAACTGAGCAAAAGAAAATCGACGCGGATAAAAAATGAGCGAGCCAGAAAAACCAATTAGGAATTCGGAATTAGGAATTAGGAATGAAACGGCGACTGACGCCGATAAAAATTCCGCGCAGGAAGTCCCGCCCGAAGATGATGGCACAATGTCTTTGACGGAGCATTTGACCGAACTTCGCGCACGAATTATTAAATCGTTGATAGGAATTGCCGTCGGCAGTTGTATTGCGTGGTTTTTCCTTGACGAAATTACAAAGTGGATGGTTGAACCCGTCGGCAAGCTCTATTACATGAAGCCTGGCGAGGCGTTCTTTACGTATCTTAAAATTGACATAACGGCGGGCTTTTTGATTGCCTTGCCGATAATTTTTTATCATGCGTGGCGATTTTTCCTGCCCGCGCTGACAAGGGGCGAACGCGCCGTTTTGGGAATATTGGTGCCGGCGTCGGTGATTTTATTTTTCGTGGGGCTGGCGTTCTCGTTCTTCCTGATTATGCCGACCGCGCTAAAATTTTTCATGGGCTTTGGCGAGGAGTCGGAAAATCTGCAAGTTATGTTCTCGTTCGGCAATTACTTCGACTTCGTGATAATGTTCGTGTTGCCGTTCGGTTTTGTGTTCGAGTTGCCGCTTGTGATAATCGTTTTGGGCAAGCTAGGAATTTTAACTAGCGAATGGCTCGGAAAATATCGCCGCTATGTATTTTTCTTTTCGTTCGTAATTGGCGCGCTTGTCACTTCGCCCGATGTCTTTACTCAAGTCGCCGTCGCAATCCCTGTTGTTTTGCTGTATGAAGTTGGATACTTAGTCGTGAAATACATTTTACGACGATAAAAAAAACGCCTTCGCGGCGGAGAGATTTTTAATTTAACCAGCTGTCTTAATTTGTTTATTATCGGCATCGTATTTTTCTTTGTCGAAGCAGACGAACGAAACGAAAGAACCTTCCGGACAATCGTATTTGCTAAGGTCAATGTCGAGAATGTGCGACGGCGTGGGATAATCTTTTTCGGCAACGTCGTCGAGCATAAGCCCTATAGCCTCTTGCGCCATCCACATGCATTCGTTTATATCGTCGCCCATAGTGAAGCAACCTTTCATGTCGGGGAATTCGAGAGTGTAACCTTTGAGACCGCTCCCTTTTGGCGAGAATATTGCGGGATAATAATACTTCATAGTTACGCCACCTTTAGTAATCAAGTTTCAAATAAAGTTGCCAGTAGAATTATCACAATTATTGTATGTTGTCAAACTAAAATCAAAGGAGATGACGCTTTGGCTTATAAAGATTTGCGAGAATTCATCGCGGAGTTGGAGAAAAGAAATTTGCTTAAGCGAATAAAAATTCCCGTCGATGCCGAACTTGAGATAACTGAAATAACCGACCGCGTTTCAAAGTTCAAAGACAGTCGCAATGTCGCTTTATTGTTTGAAAATGTTCGCGGCTATGATATGCCCGTTCTTATGAATGCTTTCGGCAGTTATGAGCGAATGGCTCTTGCGCTGGGCGTGGAGAAATTGGACGACGCCGCTGACGATATCCGCGAAATTATGAAATTGCCTTATCTGTCGTTCAAAAACCGCTCGAATATTTTTTCAATCGTCTCGACTGCGCACAAGGCAATTAATTTTCCAAAGTACGTCAAGAACGCGCCTTGTCAAGAAGTCGTCGAAGTCAATCCTTCGCTCGATAAAATTCCTATCCTAAAATGCTGGCCGCAAGACGGCGGAGCTTTTATAACGTTGCCGCTTGTCTTTACCAAAAATCCCGCGACGGGTAAACGCAATGTCGGCATGTATCGCCTGCAAAAATACGATGCACGCACGACCGGTATGCATTGGCATATTCACAAGAACGGCGCAGAAAATTTCCGCGACGCAAAAATTTCCGGCGCAAATAAAATCGAGGCGGCAGTTGCAATCGGTACTGACCCTGTCGTCACCTACGCCGCGACTGCTCCACTTCCCCGCGACGTTGATGAAATGGTTTTCGCGGGCTTCCTTAGGAAAAAATCCGTTGAGCTGACAAAATGCAAGACTGTCGATTTAGAAGTTCCCGCGACTGCCGAAATTATTTTAGAAGGTTACGTTTCAACCGACGAACTGCGCCGCGAAGGACCTTTTGGCGACCACACCGGCTATTATTCTTTGGCGGACGATTATCCCGTTTTCCACGTCACCTGCATAACGCACAGGCGCAATCCGATTTATTTAGCGACAGTTGTCGGCAAACCGCCTATGGAAGATTGTTATATGGCGAAGGCGACCGAAAGAATTTTCCTGCCACTCCTGCAACAACTCCTGCCCGAAATTATCGATATTAACATGCCGCTTGAAGGCGTCTTTCATGATTGCGTTATCGTCTCTATAAAAAAGCAATTCCCTATGCACGCAAGAAAAGTTATGCACGCGCTATGGGGCTTAGGGCAAATGATGAATGTTAAAATGATTATCGTTGTTGATTCTCATGTCAACGTACAGGATTTAAGCGAGGTTGCGTGGCGCGTCTTCAATAACATTGATGCCGAACACGATTTAGAAATTGTTCATGGTCCGCTTGACGTGCTCGACCACTCGTCGCCCTATGCAAAGTGGGGAGCTAAGCTCGGCATTGACGCGACTAAAACTTGGAAGGAAGAAGGGCACCTGCGCGACTGGCCAGATGAAATAGAAATGTCGCCCGCCGTCAAAGCGCGTGTCGATTCTATCTGGAATTCATTAGGACTGTAAGTGCAATTTAATTTTCAGCTTGATTTTCTTCCTCCTTTGATAAAAAATTCTTTGTACAAAATCGGCAAGCTGTGGTATTATTGCATAAAAATTTTTAACGGGGGACAAAATGCCAAGAGATAACTTTTTAGGCAAAAAATATCTGTACGAAGTCCTGCCAATGTTGAAGTGGGTCGCTGAACACGTTCCAGGCGGATTTTTCGTCTACTCCGCAAAAGAGCCTTACGAACTTTTCTACGCTAATAACGCCGTCTTAGATATTTACGGTTGCAAAAATCTTGATGAGTTCAAAGAGCTGACCGGCTTCACTTTTCAAGGCATGGTTTATCCCGACGACTTCGACGAGATTCAACAGTCAATCGAAGAGCAAATCGCCGACCCCGATAACGACCGACTTGACCACGTGGAATATCGAATCACGCGCAGAGACGGCGAAATTCGTTGGATTGACGATTACGGGCACTTCGCAACTTTCCCCGAACACGGCGACGCATTTTACGTTTTTATCAGTGACATTACGGAACGGCGGTTGATTCAGGAGGAGAAACTGCGCATGGAAATGGCATTAGAAAAGGAAAAGCAAGCTAGCGAAATCAAAGCCGCATTTTTATTCAATATCTCGCACGATATCTTGACGCCGCTAAATTCGATAATGGGCTTTACCGATTTAGCACGCCGACATATAAACGAGCCGGAACTTTTGAAAAATTATCTTGCAAAAGTCGACGAAAGTAGCCGTCAAATGCTCGACCTAGTTAATAATCTCCTTGACATGAGCAAAATAACCTACGGCAAAACCCAGCTCCGCAACGAAGTCTGCGATTTAGAAGAACAAGTTTTAGTCGTCCTGCATGCGTTCAAAATGGCGGCGGAAAAGAAAAATATTTCTCTTGAAAGCGTTCTGAACTTGCCCCGCGAACTCGTCTACACCGACGACGTAAACTTCAGGAAAATTCTTTCCAGTCTTATCGATAACGCGATAAAATTTACGCCGCCAGGCGGACGCGTCAAAGTCTCTGCGCGGAAGAAAAAAGTTTCCGATACCGGCTATGTTCGTTGCGAATTCATTATTTCTGATAACGGCGTCGGAATGACTGATGAATTTATGAAGCGCATGTACGAAACTTTCGAGCGCGAAGCCACTTCGACTGAAACGGGGCATATAAGCGCGGGGCTTGGTCTTGCCATATCTAAAAAGCTCCTTGACGCTATGGGCGGCTCAATCGAAGTTGAAAGCAAAAAGGGCGAAGGTACAACTTTTATTGTCGGCTTGCCGTTCAAAATCGTCAGCGACGACGACAAAAACGAAGTTTCCGCCGTCGAGAATTTCAAATATGATGATAACTACAGCCATAGAATTCTTTTGGTTGACGACATTGAACTAAATCGCTTGCTCGCCGAAACTATTTTGGAGGAATCTGGCTTTTCGGTTGAAACGGTCGCTGACGGTTGCGACGCCGTCGAAGCTTTCACTAAGCACCCGCCTGGCTATTACGATTTAGTTCTTATGGATATTCAAATGCCAATTATGAACGGCTACGAGGCGACGCGGGCAATTCGTGCACTTGACCGCCCCGACGCTAAAGTTTTGCCGATAATTGCGCTTAGTGCTAATTCTCGCGACGAAGATAAGCGCATGAGCATGGAAAGCGGCATGAATTATCACATTGCTAAACCTTTTGACGTGGTGCAACTCATTGCGTCGGTTAATAAATACATTGCTGCAAGAAAGGAAATTTAAAAATCAATTCGTAATGCGCAATGCGTAATTAATTAAAAGGAGATTTTAAAATGGAAATCAAAAAGGAACAAAACGGAACCGCATTAACAATCAAAGTTATCGGGAGACTTGACGCCGGTAGCGCGCCCGAACTCTCAAAGGAACTCACGACCGCGCTCAATAATGTAACGGATTTAACTTTCGACTTTTCCGAGCTGAAGTATATCGCGTCAGCGGGGCTTAGAGTTTTGCTCGTTGCTCAAAAGCGCATGAACAAGCAAGGCTCCATGAAATTAATCAACGTCAGCGAATCCGTTTTGGAAGTGCTGGATATGACCGGCTTTGCAAGTTTGATGACGATTGCTTAATGGGGAATGTTTTATGGAAAAAATTACAGTTGATGCCGTTGTTGAAAATCTTCAAGAGGTTATCGACTTCGCTACGGAAAAACTAGAGGCTCGCGATTGCCCCATGAAAGCCTCTATGCAACTTGAACTCGTTATCGAAGAAATTTTCGTAAACATTGCAAGCTACGCTTATCACCCTGAAATCGGAGTTGCAACTTTTTGTATGGAGTTTGAAGAAAATCCTTCCGCAGTCTTAATTACCTTCATTGACGGCGGCAAGCCTTATAACCCGCTCGAAAAGGACGACCCCGACACCACCCTTGATATTGGTGCGCGCGAGATTGGCGGCTTAGGGATTTTTCTTGTCAAAAAAAATGTCGACGAAATTTCTTACGAATACTCCGACGGGAAAAATATTTTGCGTATGAAAAAATTCTTCTGAGGTCTTCTCGATGAAATGGAATATACAAAAAAGACTGCTCTTCCTCGTCTTGGCGGCGGGGATATTGTCATTCTTGACTTTGAGCGGTCTTTCTTTTTACGGTATAAGCGCAATGCGCAACGAAATGATTTCACTTGGTACAGAAATTGGCAAGGCGGGCGCGAACTTCACACGGGAATTGATTATGTATCAGCTGAAAAAAACCTTAGGCGAAGTCGCAAGGGCACGCGCTGATTTTATTGAACAGGAAGTAAATTTGATTAAGCAAGACGTGGAAATTATTGCAAACGTTATGACCCAAATTTCTTCCAATCCTGAAAATTACAAGCCTGTTAAACTCCTTGACCCGCGCTTTGAAGAAGTGAGAAATTTTCAGCCGTACGTACTCTATAGTCCAGGATTAGCAGAAAATCTTTCTCCTGAACTTCGTCACGAAATAGAAATAGCCGGCAATATTCGCAATATCTTTATTGCCAATTCAAAATCTTTTGCTAATTATAGAACTTCTTTCAACGTCGGCTCAAAGAACGGATATTTTATTGGTGCCACAATTTATCCCAAAATAACAGGCGCATTGCCTTTTAGCCACGAAGATATTTATCAATACGATTGCCGCGAGCGTCCTTGGTACCAAAACGGCATTAACGCTAAAAATGCTGTTTTCTCCGATGTCTTCATCAACAATGACACCTCCGACAAATATCAAGCATTCAGTTGCTCCGCGCCTTACTATGACAAAAAAGGCGTGGCAGGCGTCGTTAGTATTGGATTTTCTATAGACGAAATTTCCGAGTCAATTTCGGAACAGATGGTAGGCGAGAACGTTTTAAGCTTTGTTTTGAACGAATATGGAGAAGTTATTATTTCTTCCTTTACTAGCGGCGAATTAGCTGTAATGTTAGAAGAACAAGACTTGCGCAAAAGTTCAGGTGAAGCTTTAGCTTACGCGGCAAGAAAAATGGTTGAAGGCGATAACGGGATTTTAGCCGTGACGATTGACGACGAAGAATATCTCTTAGCTTACGCGCCGATAAAAAGTATGGGCTGGAGTTTCGCGACGCTGACTTTGCGGAAAAATATTAATAACTCCGCCAATGAAAGCCAACAATATTTCCTCAACCAGATTGACATTTTTCTACAAAAGTTACGGGACAAATTTTTCATAATGGCTATTGCCGCGCTGATTTTGCTTATGGGCTTGCTTTACTTCATGATTTCGACAAGTAAAAATTTTTCGAGTCGTCTAATCGGACCGCTTCACGCGTTATCAGACGGCGTGCGCGAAATTTCTTCCGGCAATTTCGATAAAAAGCTTGACATAAAAACTGGCGATGAAATAGAAGAACTCGCCAATTCTTTCAACGGAATGACTGACGAGCTTAAAACTTATATGGCGAATTTGACGAGCGTTACGGCTGAACGCGAACGCATTGCAACTGAGCTTAACGTTGCGACTGAAATTCAAAATGGTTTGCTCCCAAAAGATTTTCCTACCCGCGCAGATTTTGAACTGTTCGCGACAACGACGCCTGCTAAGGAAGTCGGCGGCGATTTTTATGATTTCTACTTCCTTGACGAGACGCACATTGCTATAACTGTTGCTGACGTTTCGGGCAAAGGCATTCCCGCCGCGCTGTTTATGGTTATCAGCAAAACTATTCTGAATAACTTCGCGGTATCAAAGCATAACAGCGAGGGTTTAGCTGAAGTTGTCGCCGCCGCCAATGATAAACTCTGCACCTATAACGATGCTATGATGTTTGTTACGGCTTTTATTGGCGTGCTTGACTTGGAGACGGGCGAATTTACTTTTGTCAACGCCGGACATAATCCGCCAGTCATTTTCCACGCCGCAGAAAATCATTGCGACTTTTTGGACGTTAAGAAAAATTTCGTTATGGGACCAATGGACAACATTCCATTTGTCGAGCAGAAAACTACTTTCAAGGCGGGCGATTTGATTTTCATTTACACCGACGGCGTAACGGAAGCTTTGAACGTTGCCGATGAAGAATATTTGCCCGACCGCTTGATAAAATTTATGAACGAAACAGATTGCCGCGCCGATTTGCAAACGTTGCTGAAAAATATTCGTGGCGACGTAGCAGACCACGTCGGCGAAGCGGCGCAGTCAGATGATATTACTATGTTCGCGCTGAGATTCAACGGGAAATAATTTTGCTTTACCAATTACTCTTTCTTCTAAATTTGATTCCCGCGACCGCGATTAGCAATGCGAAAACCTCTAAACGCCCGACTATTAGTATTATCATGCAAAAAATCTTCCCTAAATCCGATAATGCCATAAAATTTTCCGCGTCGCAAAGTCCGGGCACACAACCGACGGTTGAAAGGCATGCAAGCGACATTGAAACGGCTTTGGAAAAAGTCGCGCCCGTAAAACTAAGCAACGCCGCGCAGATAAAAACCGTAATGAGCGAGAGGAAGAAAAATGCAAGAATCCTGCCGACAGTGTGCATAGGAACTGGCACGTCTCCGACGCGAATTGCGGTCATCATGTGCGGATGAATTGTTTTCTTAATTTCTGCGGCGGTAATTTTAATCAGAATAATCAATCGCACGACTTTAAAGCCGCCCGTCACCGAGCCAATACAACCGCCAATCAACGACATTAGAACAATAAAAAATTTGTCGAAGTCGTGAACCGCCGCTGAGTTATCATCTAGCGTTATGCCAGTCGTACTCACGAACGAGACGATATAAAACAGCGAGCGGCGAAAAGTTTCGTTGCCGTCAAAGAAAATTTCCTGCAGAAAAACTCTGAACATCAAAATTATCATAGCGAAAAAAATTCCGGTGTATAAAACCATGACTTCTTCGTTAGCAAAGATAAGTTTGACGTTGTTTATGATAGTCCGCTTGAGGCGCAGGAAATATTGTTTAAGTTTGGTGAAATAGTTCAGCCCAAATTCGATATGCGGCGGGATCAAAGTATAAATTACACGGTAATAGAGCAAAAAATTTCCGCAAGCGAGGAGCATAACAAAAATCGCGGCGTATTCGTAGTAAACACTTACGTTTTTCGCGTAAAATGTATCGCCGCCGCCGGTCGAAATACAACGCATTGCCATTAAAAGCGAGTCCCAACCGTCAAGCCCCGACAATTTAAAAATAAGAAAGCTAAAAATAGTCAAAGTCACGTAAACTTTTATGACGCGCACCGACATTGAATTCATTTGCCCAATAACCGCGCTGAAACCTTGTCCGCCCTGCAAACTCAAATTAATTCCGAAGCAACCGCTCACTTCCGGCAAGACAGTTACCAACATTATCAAGAAAAGTAGCGAGCCGAGCCACATTAATTCGCTTTGCCATAAAAATAGCAGATACGGCGCGTTTTCAGGCAGTAAAGATAGCCCAGCTGAAGTTAAATCGCTGATTGTTTCTAAAAATGCGTCGATAGGAGAGAGCCAACCGGTTAGCAGGAAAGGTAAACAACCGAAAATCGCGATTAAAGGATACATAAGCAGGATTGCGGCGGCGGATTCGGCGATTGGTGCGCGTTGAAAGCGTCCCGTACCTAATTTTTGGAGAATAATTCCTGCGATTATGGAAAAAATTCCGATTGCCGCGAAAAAAATTGCGAAATTTAGCACTTTGAATTCAATTAGCGTGTAAATAATCGGCAAAAAATTTGCTACGGCGAGTGTTAGAAGTGCTTGGCTCTGGATTCTTAAAATCATTCTGACATTCATAACTTTGCGCCTTAAAAATGAAAATGATTCATCATCTTTTGAGTTAAAGACTTCGCGTCGTCGTTTTTATGCTCTAAAAGATATTCGAGCGTATGGACATTGAAAAAAGAAGTAATCGGGACGTAGCGATTATATTTGCGGAAGTCGCCCCACTTCATCAATTTAGCGTGCAAGCGCGAAATATCCTTTTGTGTCGCGTTATGGCGTTTTAAAATGCGTCTTAAAAGTGCGTCGTCATTAATCGCGTTGAAAATGTCTTCGATAAGTTGCGGATTAAGTTTATCGTTCTCGTACTTCTCGATTAGCGCGACCGAAGCACGAGACATTTTAAGCGTCCGGCGTATCGCGTACACGAAATAAATTACCAGCGCAATTAGGAGTATGTCTAAAAAAATATTCATGATTGATTCTCCGCTATTTGAAAAATTTTTTGTATGTGATATATTTGCTTAAAGTATTTTAGCATAAGCAAGGGGCAATGAAAATGACATTGAACGAAAACGCAGGAACTTTTTATGGAATAGGCGTAGGACCCGGCGACCCGGAACTTTTGACAGTCAAAGCTATTAATGCGCTGAAAAAAATCGACGTGCTGATTGCTCCGAAAACTGAAAAGAAATCCGATAGCGTAGCCTTGTCAATCGTGCAACCGCATCTCAAACCGAATATCGAAATAATTTACCAGACCTTTCCAATGGTTCGCGACTTCGCAGAGGAAACAGAAGTTTTCGAGGCGAACAAGGAAGAAATTTTAGAAAAACTGCGCGGCGGACAAAATGTCGGCTTCGCGACGCTCGGCGACCCAATGTTTTATAGCACGTACATTTATATTTTCAAACTGCTCAAACGTTGCGGCGTAAAAATTGAGACGATAGCGGGCGTTCCGGCATTCTTAGCGATAGCGGCGCAAATTGGGCGTCCGATAGCTTATGGCAACGACATTTTGACGATAATTCCAGCGACCGCCGAACTTGCCGCGATTAAAAATTCTCTTGACCGCGCAGATTCAACCGTCCTGATGAAGGTTTATAAAAATTTCCCTGAAGTCGTCGACGAACTAAAAGCGCACGAAATGATTGACGAAGCAATTTTAGTTAGTCGTTGCGGGCTTGATGACGAGAAAATTATAACGGACATTGCCGCTCACAGGAACGAACATTTAAATTATCTTTCAACCATTTTGACGAGGCGCAATCATGATTAAGAAAATTTTAGTAGGAATCTGTGCGGCAGGAATTTTATTCAGCGGGTGTGGCGGAGAAAAAGTTTCAGAGCCTGTCGAAGTGTCGCAGGAAAAAGTTTTCGCGACGATTGAAGACGATTTAGGGCGGAAAATAGTTTTAGAAAAGAAACCTGCGCGGGTTGTCGTAACTAGCGCGAGTTTTCTGGAGCCGTTGCACGCAGTCGGCGGAGAAATTGTCGGGCGACCGGATTCAAAAAATAAAATGCCCGATTGGGCGAAAAATTTGCCGAGCGTCGGCGCAGTTTATCAAATTGACGTTGAGCGGCTGTTGAGTTGCGCACCTGATTTAGTTATCGTCAATAAGGGCATGAACGAAAAACTTTTGCCGGTATTGGAAGAGAATAAAATTCCTGCGGTAGTCGTCGAAATGAAAACTTATGACGACGTGAAACGCGGCTTGAAAATGTTAGCGACGATAAGCGGCGACGTTGAGTCGGGCGAAAAGATTATTAGCGATATGGACGCGAAAATTAAATCTATCGTGGACAAAGTGCCGAAAAAAAATCTGCGCATTGCAATTCTCCATTCGACCGCGCAGGGTTTAAGCGTTCAGCTTGATGGGAGCATAGCCGGTTCGATAGCGAAAATGTTTGGTTGGGAAAATGTCGCGTCGGGAATGACGCCGCTTGAAAAAAATCCTGACGCCGCGCCCTATAGCATGGAGACTTTAGCCGAACAAAATCCGGAAATAATTTTCATAACGAGCATGGGCGACATTGACGAAATTAAAGCGAATATGGCGAAATCGATAGAAACTAACGAGGCGTGGCAAGCAATAGGCGCGGTGAAAAATAATCGGCTGTATTATCTGCCGCAAGATTTATTTTTGCTAAGTCCGGGATTGCGCTATCCCGACGCCGTGCAGCAAATGGCGCAACTCATTTATCCCGAAAACTTTTAGGGAATATTATTGCTAAAAAATTTTCAATGGAGTGATTTAAATGTTTAGATTCGCTCATAACAACTTAAACGTGCTAGATTTGGAGCGGAGCTTGAAATTTTATGCTGACGCGCTGGATTTGTACGAAGTCGGCGGGATTGACGGCGGCGAGGACTTCAAAATTATTTATCTGGGCGACAGTTTTGGCAGTCATCACAAATTGGAGCTAACTTGGCTTGCTGAAAAGAAAACGCCGTACGAATTGGGCGATAATGAAGTTCATTTGGCGTTCACGACGAAAGATTTTGACGCGGCGCATGCTCGACATGAGAAAATGGGCTGTATCTGCTACGAGAATAAGGAAATGGGCATTTATTTTATCGAAGACCCCGACGGCTATTGGCTTGAGATTTTGCCCGAATAATTACGAAAAAAATTAGGGCTTGGCTTCAAAAATTTGAGTTTAAGCCCTTTTTTTGTTGATTAATGCTTAATTTGTTCGCGACAGGTCATATAAATCGCAATCGCGCACGATTATTCCAACTACGCCCGAAATATTTACGATAAATATGCTAGACGCCATAATTAAGCCGAGTGAATCCATTGAAAAGCCAAATTGCGTCAACAAAAGCGTCATAGTTGCGATTATTCCGCCGTTTTCAGGCGGTGTGGCTATTGCGAACTGAATTGACAGCAACGCGACGATTATCAGCTGCAAAATCGTTATTTCGACGCCCGAAAACTCCGCCGAGAAGAAAATAAAGATGATTATTCCGATTGTCGACGGTATTGGGCACAGCGCGTGCGATAACGGGATGTAAAAATCGCATAAATTTTCTTTGATATGCAATTCGCGCTTGCAAATTTCAAGATTTTTGGGCATAGACGCGCTTCCGCTGCCCGTTGTGAACGTAATTAGGCACGCGGGATAAATTTTCCGCAGAAAATCCGAAATTTTTACGCCGTGTTTAATCGAAATTCGCAAAAGCATTGCCGCAGGAACTATAAAGAACGACAAATAGTTCGCCACAATGATTTTCCATAGCGCAAAGAATTCGTCGAACGAATAAACCAGTAAAGTTTTAACCATGCTCAAAAAAATTACCACCGGAATCAATTTCAGAGTTATCGAAAGCATTTTGAAGACGATTTGCTTGCTATCGACTATGACTTTTTTTAAATCGCTGACGCGGTCGCCCAAAATCGTTATGCAAACGCCTGTAAGCAACGCCAAAACTACAATTTGCAGGATATTTCCCTTCAAAAACGGCTCAATTATATTTTGCGGCATTATCGACAGGATTAAATTGAAAATTTTCGCTGTTTCCTCCATGTTTGCCGATAAAATTTTTCCTTCAAAGCTGAAATCGACTATCGGAAAGAAAATCGAACTTACAAAAATAGTTACGACCACGATAAGTAACAAAATTTTGGCGAATCTAAGCAAAACCGTCATGCCGATTGCGTTCAGCGTCACCATATTTTCCATTGCGCAAATACTCGCCACTATCGAAACGAAAACGAACGGGATATTCACAGCGATAATCGCTCCCAAAAGCGTATTTAACACCGGCGTAATAATATTTACAATTAAATTTTGAACTTCGGGCGAAAAATTCTTCATAATCAGAGTGAAAATAATCGCAAGTAGTATAGAAATTGTATTTGAGCCGCCAGGAATTTTTAAATTTTTAATTTCAAGCGGCGTAAACGCTCGAAGTTCATTAGAACCGCCCTCATAACGGTAAATCACACGCGCCTTTTCGTAATTTAGCAGGTTGTTCATAATGTCTTCCGAAAAAATCGAGTCGTCGCTATCTTCAAGCGGGTTAAATGGTTTGCCCTTGATTTTTATCGAAATTCGCGGCGTTCCGAGCCATTTTTTGGTTACTAACTGAAATTCTTGTTCCTCGCCGAACTTTTCTTGATAACGAAGTAACGCTTCCTCCAACAAGAGGCAAATTTTGAGTTTATCTTTGTGAGGCGCGTTTACTGATTCAAAAAATTTCTCTACTGTTTCCATAACTTCAACGATATTTTTGTTGCTGAGCTTCATAAAATCACCTCGCGGTTAATTATAGCAGAAAATTTGCCGCAGTGTATGCTTTTTATTTGGTTTGAGGTGTGCTATAATGCGCGTTGCAAAGGAGGAAGATAAATTGAAATACATGACAGGAAAGGAAGTTGCCGAATCGTTCTTGAAATTCTTCGAGAGCAAAGGACATTTAGCAATGCCGAGCTTTTCGCTGATACCGGAGAACGATCCGACGCTTTTAATGATAGGGGCGGGAATGGCACCGTTGAAACCGTTTTTCACGGGGAAATTAAAGCCGCCGTGCCCGCGAGTAACGACAAATCAGCGTTGTGTTCGCACAGGCGACATAGAAAACGTCGGACGGACGGCGCGACATCATACGGCGTTCATGATGCTTGGAAATTTTTCGTTCGGCGATTATTTCAAAGCGGATGCAATTCCTTGGGCGTGGGAATATTTAACGGAAGTTTGCGGGCTACCGCGCGAAAAACTTTGGGTATCGATATATCCGAACGATGACGAAGCGAAAGAAATTTGGTTAAAGCAACCCGGACTTAATCCCGAACATATCGTTAAGCTTGAGGACAATTTTTGGGAGATTGGACCCGGACCTTGTGGACCCGACAGCGAAATTTACATAGATTTAGGTGAAGAGCGCGGTTGCGGTAAAGAAACTTGCGCTCCTGGCTGTGATTGCGACAGATTTTTAGAAATTTGGAACTTAGTCTTCACGCAATTTGATAAAACCGAAGACGGCGAATATAAACCGCTTGAGCATAAAAATATTGATACCGGTTGCGGGCTTGAGCGGCTTGCGAGCGTCCTTCAGCAGAAAAATTCCAATTTCGAGACGGATTTATTGTTCCCGATAATTGAATATGTGGAAGAAATTAGCGGCATAAAGTACGGCGCGGACGCGAAAAAAGATATTTCAATGAAAGTTATCGCCGACCATGCGCGGTCTATGGCTTTTATGATAATGGATAAAATTTTGCCGTCAAACGAGGGGCGCGGCTACGTTTTGCGCAGAATTTTGCGGCGTGCGATAAGACATGGGCGCATGTTGGGCATAAAAGACGAATTTTTAGAGGGCGCAATAGAAAAAGTCGGGAAAATTTATTCCGAAATGCCCGATTTCGAGGAAATGAGCAAAAATCTGGGCTACATTAAAAAAGTCGTGCGCCTTGAGGAAGATAGATTCGCTACGACGCTTGCGCAGGGCATGGAAGTTTTGACACGCGAAATTGAATCGGCAAAAGCGGCGAAAAAAGCGGAATTAGGCGGCGAAATTTGCTTTAAACTGTATGATACGTTCGGATTCCCGCTTGAACTGACGGAAGAAATTTTGCAGGAAAATAATTTGGTTGCGGACAAAAAAGGCTTTGAAAAGTCAATGGAGGAGCAAAGAAATCGCGCCAGAGCCGCCCGCGCCGCAAATGAACGTCTTGACGTACCCGACCTTTTGAACGTAGACACAGAACATTTGACCCGCGATGAAAATTGCACGTCGTCGAAAGTTTTTGCCATGTGGAAGGAAGGAAAATTGGTTGAGGAACTTCACGACGGCGAAAATGCAGGAATAATTTTGGATTGCACGCCGTTTTATGCGGAAGGCGGCGGGCAAGTCGGCGATGAGGGCTATTTTATAAGTGAATTGGGCAAAATCCGAGTTTCAAACGCGAAAAAACTTCCCGACGGCACGATTTATCATGAAGCATACGTCGAAGAGGGGCAAATAAAAGTTGGCGACGTTGTAGAAATAAAAATCGACGCGGAAAAGAAACTTTCATCAGCGCGGAATCATACGGCAACGCATTTATTGCAAGCGGCGTTAAAAAAAGTCGTGGGCAGTCAAGTAAATCAAGCGGGGTCGCTGGTTACGCCGGAAAGATTGCGCTTTGACTTCTCAAATTTCGAGCCGGTGACGCCGCAACAGCTCGCCGACGTAGAAGAAATGGTAAATGACGAAATTTTAAAGGCGTTTGATGTAGAAATTCGCGAAATGCCTATAGCAGAGGCAAAAAAATTGGGCGCAATGGCACTTTTCGGGGAAAAATACGGAGAAATTGTGCGCGTAGTTAGCGTGGAAGATTTTAGTTGCGAACTTTGCGGCGGTTCGCACGTCAAGAACGTTGGACAAATTGGACGGTTTAAAATCGTCAGCGAAGGCGGAATCGCGGCAGGAATTCGCAGAATTGAAGCGATAACGGGTCGCGCGGCGATTTTGGACGCGAAAAAGCAAAATGAGCTGATAAATTCGCTGTCGACGCTGTTAAAAGTGGTTCGGGCGGAAGATTTACCCGCGCAGGTCGAAAAAATGGTTGCGGAAGATAAAAATATGCGCAAAAAGCTTGAGGAAGTGGAAAAAATCCGCGAACAAGCCGAAGCGCAGAAATTATTAGTCGGCGTGGAGGAAATTGGCGCGTTTAAGTATTTAAAAGGCGTCGTGCAGGCGAAAAATCCCGACGAACTGCGCAAAATTGCCGATTTCCTTATCGAGCGGCTTGAAAATGGCGTAATTGTACTTGCGGCAATCAATGACGGAAAAGTTTCGCTAATCGTCAAGGCGGATAAAAAATCTGTGGCGGCGGGCGTTCATGCGGGCAAAATCGTCAAGGAAATTGCAAAATTAGTCGGTGGCGGCGGCGGCGGGCGTCCAGATATGGCGCAAGCCGGCGGAAAAAATCCCGACGGTATCCCGAAAATGTTCGACGCGGCGAAAAAAATTCTCTCGGAAATTTAATCGCAAAAAAGACCGTTCAGTCAGATTGATTGAGCGGTTTTTTTGTGTATAATAAAGAAAAATCGTCGGAGGTAGAAATTTTTTGGAAAGGTACGAACACGGCGGGCAAATTTACGATTCGGACGGGAAAACAGGAGATTGGTTTGACTTCAGCGCGAATATAAATCCTTTGGGCTTATCGGAAAGAATTTTGCAAGCTTTGGCGGAAAATCTGCGCGGCGTGATAAATTATCCCGATTCGCGAGCGTCTGAACTCAAAAAAGCAATTTCTAAGCGATATAACGTGCCGGAAAAAAATTTAGTCGTATTAAACGGCGCGGCGGAATTTTTTTACTTATATTTGAACGTGACGCGCCCAAAACGGGTAATAATTCCGGTTCCGAGCTTTTCGGAGTACGAACGGGCAGCGCGGGCGACTTTTTGCGACATAAAATTATTTTTCACGAGCGCGGAAGAAAATTTCGCTATAAACGTCGAAAAACTCATTGCGGAAGTAAAATCGCCCGACGATTGCATAATAATTGGACGTCCGAACAATCCAACGGGTAATTTAATCGCGATAGAAGAAATTTTACGGCTCGCGGAGTTCGCAAACGTAATTATCGACGAATCATTTATAGATTTCCTAGAAATTGAATCTGCGCGGCAATTTATATCGAAAAAAATAGCTGTCGTGCAGTCGCTGACGAAAATTTTCGCGATACCCGGCTTGAGATTAGGTTTTGCAGTCGTAGAAGAAAATTTAGCCGAGCGATTAAATTTATCAAAGGACGTTTGGAACGTAAACTTTCTAGCGCAAAAAGCAGGCGTCGCGGCACTATACGACGAAGATTTTTTAATAAAAACTCGCGCTTGGCTTGCTAATGAACGAAAATTTTTTATCAAATGGCTAAAAAATCTGCGCGGCGTCGAAATTTATCCGTCGCCAGTGAATTTTGTACTGTTTAGACACGAAAAAGCCCCAAAAATCCTTTCAGAACTGCGCAAGCGAAAAATTTTGCTAAGAAATTGCGCGAACTTCGCCGGATTGGACGAATTTTATTTGCGGACGGCAATTCGCTCGCACAACGAAAATATTTTATTGCTAAATGCACTTGAAAACATATTGGAGGTTGAAAAATGATTAATATTTGCTTCGGTTTGCACGACGGTAGTGGAAAATATTCCAAATTCGTCGGCACGTCTATGGCTTCCATTTTTGAGACTACTAACTTAGCCGTAACAATTCATATTCTTCACGACGCAACTTTAACTGATGATAACCGCGAAAATTTTACCAAACTCGCCGAAAAATACAATCAAAGCGTCGAATTTTATGACGTAGAAAAGCTTTGCCCCGAAGAAATAGCTTTTCTTCGCGAAAAACTCCCTGATAGAATCCATTCGCGGTTCAGTATCGGCGCATTTTATCGCTTACTCATTAAAAAAATCCTCAAAACCGGCAAAATTATCTATCTCGACGCTGATATTATCGTTAATCTCGATATTTCCGAGCTTTGGCAACAAGATTTAGGAAATTTCCCCGTCGCCGCCGTCCCGGAAATGGTTGCAACGCAAAAATTTCTTATCACTGATAAATTCCTGCTGAATAAAGGTATCGTCGAAGTGAATGATTATTTTTGCTCCGGCGTCATAGTTTTTAATCTCGATAAGCTCGACGAAAAATTTTTCTATGTCGGTACGCAATTTTTAATTGATAATCCCGCTTGCGAATCCCCAGACCAGGATATTTTGAACGCTTTTTTCTCCAAAAATTACCTTAAGCTCGCGCAAAAATTCGATTCGTTCGTAATTATCGACCGCCGCTTAAAATTGCCCGTCACAGAAAAGATTTATCATTATGCCGGACAAACTTTCGGGCTTGACCGCGATAACCCTTACGATAAACTTTTTCTGGAGAATTTCGCGCGAACGTCTTGGCTTAACGTCGAAACGCTTTTCAATCTCGGCGAAGAAATTCGCAACGCAAATGATGATAATTCAATTCGGGCGCAATGGCTCATGAAAGTTTGCAGGGAACATCGTCGCGCCTTTTTCGTTGAGCCAAAAAATATCAAGGTCATAAAAAGTCTTTTCCAAATTCATGACGACGAGCCGATTGTCGAAATTAGCGACCAAAATTCATTCAAAGAACTTATCGCTAAAATGCAGGAATGGCGCGGAAAAAGAATGGTTTTCATTTTATTTGATAAATATGATGCCGTAATGGAAATATTAATGCGTCACGGCTTCAGAGAAAATCACCATTTCTTGAATGGCTTAATGTTTATGACTCGCGCACAAAACGGTTATACCTACACCGCGCCCGAAAGAAATTTCGTCAGAGCACTATGAAAAAGTTTTTCAACCTTTCGACTCGCGAAGGCTTTGGGCAATTCGTCAGCGTCGCGGGTATTTTTGTTAATCTTTTGCTAAGCCTAGTCAAGCTCGCAATAGGATTTTTCAGCGGCGCAATTTCGATTATCGCGGACGGCTTCAATAATCTTTCCGATATGGGAACTTCGGTTGTTATGCTCGCCGGTTTTAAAATCGCCGCAATGCCCGCCGACGAAGAACACCCTTTCGGGCACGGCCGCGCAGAATATCTCGCAGGGCTTTTCATAGCGGCGGCAATGCTCCTAGTTGGCGCGAATCTCCTCTACTCCTCCGCCGAAAAAATTATCAACCCGCAAGCTTTGAACATCGACGCGATTACTTTACTCGTGCTGGTTATATCCGTCGCCGTGAAATTTTTCTTGGGCATGTTCTATCGTCACGCGGCGCGCAAAATAAATTCGGAGGCGATTGGCGCGGCGGCTCTCGATAGCTTCACTGATTGCCTTGCTACGGGCGTCGTGATTCTTTCGCTCGGCATTTATCTTGAATTCGGCATAAGCATTGACGGCTATGCGGGCGTTTTCATTTCGATATTTATTCTGCGCGGCGGATTCACTTCCCTGAAGGAAATTTTAAATCCTCTGCTCGGCGATAAACCTAATCAAGAACTTCTCGACGGCATAAAAAAAACGGTCATGGACGCGCCCGAAGTTTTAGGCGTCCACGACCTTATTGTTCATAGTTATGGTGCACACAGAATTTTCGTTACAATGCATGTTGAAATGCCCGCGACTTTAGAACTTCTTGAGGCGCACGAGATTATTGACCGCTTGGAACGAAAGCTTCAATCGCAGTTTCAAATTTCAATAACGTTGCATATTGACCCCGTTATTATCGGCGATAAAAGCTTTGATGAGCACCGCGAACTTGCCGAACAAATTTTGCACGATATTGATTCGCGGCTATCGCTTCATGATTTTAGAATCGTTCCGTATAAGTCGGGCAAGAAATTAATTTTCGACGTTGCAGTTCCCTGGAATTTCTTAATGACTGACCGCGAACTTAGACGGGAATTTCAGCGGCGATTGATTAAACTGCATTCCGACGACCGCGCCATTATTCACCTAGACCATCAATATTGCTGAACAGCGCGGAAAGTTTTTCAATCGTCTCTTTAGGGTTAGAAGTCACAAGCAACGGACGATTAAACTGCAGAAGCGGTGCGGGATTTGTGCAGATAAAGCCCGTCACTTGCTGGGAAATTTCTCCTGCTAATTCTTCGCTTATCCCCACGCCGTCACCTTGATTAATCACCGCAAGACAATCTACTTTAATTGGTTGCGCAGAAAACATTCCTTTGCAAGTCCAACCTTCAGGCGGCGGTGTCAACCATTTGCAACCGCTCGCCTTTTCTATCAGCTCAGCAGAATAAGTTTGTTCGGGCAGCATTACAGGAACGGGCGAAGCTGTGCTTTTACTCAATAAGCTAACGACCTTATTTAAGCCGGTATCGTGCGACGACTTAATCAAAACCGTGTCGCCGTCTTGCAAATGCGTATCAACATTTTTAAGCAATTCATCAAGCGTCGCAAACCAAGTTACGTTGACTTTATCCTTAATCAGCTCGTAGGGGTGGCGCATGAGCTTGCCTAAAAGTAAAACGCGGTCAACTTCATTTTCAATAATAGGCTCGGCAATGCTCTTGTGAAGTTCAACGCTTTGTTTGCCAAGTTGCAATACATCACCCAAAATCGCCACGCGGGCTTTTTTATTTGGCTCAATGGATTTCAGATACTCTAGGGCGTATTTAATCGAAACGGGATTGGCGTTAAAGGTACTATCAATACCCGTTAAATTTTTCCCGCCGTGATTTACTTTTACGGAATTACCGCGCCCTCTGACGACGGCAAAATCTTGCAGATATTCAAGCGTCTTTTCGATAGAGAAACCGACGGCAAGCGAAACGCCCACAGCCGCCAATGCGTCATAAAGTTGTTCGACGGGCACAGGACAAGAAAGAGTATAAATCTTATCGCCGATAAAAAATTTCCGGTTGTTTTCAAGAATAGGCATTCTGATAGTCGCGTCGGGGTGCGTGCCAAAAGTGATTATGTTTAGCTTAAATGATTTAGCTTTCTTCTCGAAAATTTCATAACTGGGCATGTCGCGATTTAAGACGGCGTAACCGCCCTGCTTCATTCCACAGAAAATCTTGCATTTTAACTTTGCTACATCTGCTAACGAACGCGACCCTACAACATGAACTGGCGCAATCGAAGTTACAACCGCGACGTGTGGCGTAATTTCGTAGGAGATAGAGCCGGGAAGTCTTTCAAAAGCATCTATTGACAATTCAATTATCGCGTAAGCATCGTCCTGCTTGACGTGAGCAAAAATTCGCGGAACAACGCCATACATATTTGAACTTCCCCAAGATGCCGTAATGTTATGGTCTTTGCCCAAAACGTGACTCAACATATTGCAAGTCGTAGTTTTGCCTGCCGAGCCCGTCACGGAAATAACTTTGCCTTGAAAACGTTGCCTCGCCGCAAAGCCGAGTTCGCGAGCCGCATTACTTATGCTACGAACTTTGAGCTGTGGAAAATCAGGTGGCAAGCCCGGCACGGCTTGAGTTACCATAGCACCGGCAAATTTTTCTATGTTTTTGAGAAGGTAAGCGCGTGATTGAGAGCCGGAACACAAGAATAAACGCGGAGCACTCAACGTAGGGGAACCGAGTATGGGTAAAGATTGAACGTAAAAATTTTTAGGCGGGGGAACAATCCATTCGCCGCGCGTAGCTTTTTCGAGCTGTTCAGCCGTCCAACATTTGCCCGGCTCCGAGTGATGAATTATTTCATCAAATTCGGTGTTCCAATAAGGATAGGGAAGACCGGGAAGTTTCAGCTTGATTAAATCCGGAGCCTTGAAAAGTCCAATAACTTCTTCGCCGTCGAGAACTTTTACTTCAACGCGAATAGGCAAATTGGCAATCCTAACATTTTCCGGCGGAATAAGCCCGAATTTTTCGCGGTAGATAACGCCCGCTTTCCAACGATTAGTCGGACACATGTAATCGCAAAATTCATGCTCCTGCCCTTGCCCGTAAGGAGAGGCTTTGCATTCCCTTTCAGGCTTAGCGGTTATCGACAGCAAATAATTTTTATCGGTCGGTTCGTCAATCGTCCAGTAAGTTTCGACGCGGAGCAACTTTCTTTGCGTCAATGTTCGGCAATCTGGCGGAACGTAGTAGCCGACTAATTTTAAGTTGCCTAAATGTTGCGGCGGGATAATCGCTTCGTCAGGAACTTTATCAACAATCCAATCAGCTTTCGATTCGTCTGCGGGCGTGATTGACTTTTTCTCTTGTGCAACGTCCGCAATGTCGCTAATAATTTTAGATTGACGCAGCGGCGGATTCAAAGTTATTTCGATGATATTTCCTTTGGAAGGCTTGAGCGGCGTTTTGAAGGAAGCACAAGCGGCGGTAAATTCTTTGTTGATTGCCTTAGCGGAGTTTATAGCGCGCAAAGTTTGTCCAGGTCTCACGACAAGCGGGACGAAATTAACTTTCTCAACTCCGTCAGTAGAAATTTCCAAGACGAAACAGCCACTGTTGCGCCTGCCCGCGTCGACAAGGAGTGTGCCTGCGTCATAAATTATCGGACGTTCTTTATAAATTTCCACGCCGTGCACTAAATACGAGTGGCAACCTAAAACGGCGTCGGCTCCCAAATCAATCAGTAAGTGCCCAATTTTTTGGGATTCTTCTATAGCTTTTTTGGCAAGGTGCCTGCCCCAATGCGGCGCAATGATTACGACGTTGGCTTTTTCGTGCGCGGCATTGATTCTTTCGGCAAAAGTTTTCTTCCACAGCTCCAGCTTGTCGGCGGGAAGATAAGCCGTGCCGGAACGTTCAGCAGTTGCGGCAGATTTTTCTACTCGCGTATCAACGGAGAAAATCGCTAAGACAACATTGCCGACTTTTTTATAAACGGGCGCGAAAGCCTCTTCAAAATTTTTGCCCGAACCCGCATGCAAAATCCCTGCCGCGTCAAGATATTTTCCCTGCTCAAGTAAAGCCTCTGCGCCGTAGTCGCTTGAGTGGTCGTTCGCCGTCACGACTATATTAATTTTGTTATTCACAAGGATGTTCGTTTGTTCAGGGCGGGCGCGAAAGTAATTGTGCCCGTCCAAAAAGTTTTGTTCGCCCTTAGTGGCAATTACGCATTCCAAATCCACGAGCCGAACATCAGCCGACGCCATTTCCTTAATGTTGACGAACGGCTTTATTTTTTGCGAAAAAATATTCATGTTCCTACCGATATTGACGACGCCGCCATAAAAAAGCTTAATCGTCTTTTTTTGCTCTAGCAATTCAGATACCTCCCGTTATAGTTTTAATTTTGGCTATTCGCCGCGTCGTTTCTTTGAATTTTTATGCCACAGAATTTATACACCAAAACTTTTCCCTATGCAAGAAAAAATCTGCCCTCCGTGCGGAAGAGCAGATTGGAAAAGTTTTAATTTATGTCGTCTATGTTATTGACAACGATTAGTTTTGAACAAAGCCGCCGTTTTCAACTCTGTAGGTGCGCATTTCTTCGCCGCTAGTTACGACGTAATTAGCTTTGTCAGCGTCGGCGATAGTGAGCTTGCCGCCGTCAGTGAAGTTGAGCGTTGCGGTAGAGCCTTCAAAGCTTGCGCCGGAAATTTGGTCAAGTCTAACTTGCGACAGGAAGACAGTATCGCCCGAAGTGGTGCCGCTTATCGTGTCGGAGCCGTTGCCGTAGGTGTAATAGAAATTATCAACACCCGCGCCGCCTTGCATGAAATCATCGCCGCGATTGCCGCCCCAAAGGCTCGTATTGGCGTTGCCCGCAAGAATTGTGTTGTTGGCGTCGTTGCCAGCCAATTCAGCTTTAACGCTGGAGCCGCTCGCGTCAATGGTTCTAATGTCGCCTTTGAAAGTATTTGCTTTATTGCCCGCCCAAGCCGGAACGTCAAGCCAGATTGAAACGGGGGCTACAACGTCGCTATTGACATTAATTGCCGCGTTATTTTCGGTCGCTACGAAATAATTTGCCGTGCCGTCATAAGTTAAAGCGGTCTTGTTGACTTGCGCGATAACACCGTCGCTGAATTGCATATTTTGTCCGATTGCGCCTTGAATAAGTGCGCGTTCAGTTGCGCCGCTCGTGCGGTTACTGACTTCGATAACGACATCATTGCCGCTAGCGCGAACGTCCGAAACTTTGTTATTCGCCGTGTCAATTTCAATCTTATCAGCAATGCCGTTTTCCGTCACGAATTCAAAGCCCGAAATCGTATTGCGTGCGCCGTCAGCCATGCCCAGTACAAAGAATGTCGTTGCGCCGTCTTTATCGGCGGAAGTGTTCGCAAGATAATTTTTGCCGCCGCCGCCGTAAAGGGAAGCCGTACCCGTGCCCGCATAAAGCGTTTCATTTTGCGCCGAGCCCATTAACGTTGTCTGACCAGAGCTCGCCGTAATTTGATTAATTCCCTTGAATAAAACTTCGCCGGTGCCAAGATTTTCTTCTTTCGAGCCGAGATTTATATTTAGATTGTCTGCGTAGTTCGTGAAGTCGACGGCAGAATTTTCGCCAACGTAATAGTCGGCAATTTCATCTTCAACCGCGATAACCGCATTTTCCTGCGCGACAGCAACTTTAACGGAACCATTTGCGTCCGCCGCCAAAATATTTACAAAGTTCGCGCCGTTGCCAACGTCGGATAAAACGCCGTGCCAAGAGTTATTGGTTTTAACGCTGATGTTCGTGCCGTCAAATTTGAAATCAATAATGTCATTTACGTCGCCAAATACGCGGTCGCCGTCATCAAAGCCCGCCTTGAAGTTTTGGACAGTCGTTTTGCCGCTGTTTAGAATAATATCTGCGCCGCCGCGTTTATCGTTGTTTTGCAGAATGATGCGGTTATCATTGCCGCCGCCCGCGTTGAGAACGTCGCCTTCGCCGCCAAGCAGAGTATCATTGCCCTTGCCGCCCCTGAGCGTCGAGCCGCCGTATTTATCGTCGTAGTAGTTGCCGACCAAAAGATAATTATCGCTTTGTTTGCTAACGTCGAGCTTGCCGCCGTCGCTGTTAGTGAAGCCGATTGCTTGTTTCTCGCCGTTTTTGTCGAACATGTTAAAGATAACAGAGCCGGTCGCGTTTGTGTTGTCCGCGAAAGTGAACTTAGATGAAGTGCCCTCATCGCTCTTAATAGTAATTACGCCGTCGCCAAAAATTATATTGCCGTCGTTGACAACTTCGGAGACAATGCTTTCTGTGTCGGGATTTCCAGTCACAATGCCGCCGCCTAAGGACGCTTTATAACCTTTAAGCGTGACGTTTTCGCCGTCAAAGCGCGGAGTGATTTTATCTGCGCCCTTAGACATATCGAAAGTTATGGGCGCGTTGCCGGTGACTAAGAGGCTATCATCGCCCGTGCCGCCAGTGATTGAAACTTTAGCACCTCTTGACGCTTCAACAAGTACAGCGTCGCCGCCATTGCCGAGCGTGATTGCTTTGGAACCCTTCGCAGTTTTATCGACATAAACCAGATTGTTGCCCTTGTCGTTATCGACTTTGTAAGTGTTGCCGGTGACAGTTTGAATTGAATCCGCGCCGATAATTTGCTTGGCTCTCTCAACGGAAGCAACGCTGATTATCTCGCCGACTATATTAACGGTTTCCAAAGTCGCGCCGCCCGCAAGTGTGATTTTCCCGTCATCGACAGTGATAATTAAATCGTCGCCGCTCTTAGTTGTGGAATAAGAACCGCCCGAAATGTTTAGCGTATCCGTTTCATTGAAGCCGTAGATAACGTCGTTACCGTCGCCCGCCGTGTAATTGAATTGGACATAGTTTCCGTCTTCATCATCATAATCCAAAGGCTCGTTTGGAGCGTTTTCATAGAAATTCCAATCGTTATAAATGGAATCGTCGCCCGTACCGCCAGTAACCGTCACGCCGTGATTGTAGGTATCAATGTAATCATTGCCGGCTCCCGCGTCGACTGACACGTTACTATATTCGCTTAAAATCCTAATTGAATCGTCGCCTTCGCCGGCGTTTATTGTGGTCTCATCGCTCCAGTTGCGAATTGAATCGTTGCCCGCGCCCGCGTTGATTAGGATATTGCCAGTATTATAATCTTCGGTATCAATAATGTCGTTGCCGTCGCCCGCCTCGATTGTCACGTTGGAGCCGTTATTGTAAATGGTATCGTCGCCGCCTAAGGCTTGAATTGTGACGTTATTTGCGTAAACTTCGTTTTGAATGGAATCGTTGCCTTCGGTGCCGACTATTGAAACGTTACTTGTTACATTTACGGTATTTAAAGGAAGGTCTCCCTCGAAAATATTGACAGAAGATAAAGTTGCGGCGTCAGTCAAAGTGATTGCCTCTTCGCCGACATTAACAATAACATCGTTGCCGCTTGTCGTCGTCGTGTAGGTGTCGTTGATTGACAGCGTGGAATTTTCGTTAAAGCCTTGAATAATATCGTTGCCTTCGCCGCTTGAATATTGAACCAAAGCACTTGCCGAGCCGAGACTGATAATATCGTCGCCCGCCGCCGCATTGATAGTGGTTTCGCCGGTGCCAGCAATAATCGTATCGGAATTTTTGGAGCCGGTGATTGTGGTATTGCCCGCGCCGCCTTTGAGCGAATAAACGCTGTTAATCCATGTTGTCGTACCGGGTACAAAGTCTTCGCTATCCTCGTAGGCGGTATCCATTGTGACGTTGAGTGCGGAAGAAATTCCGCCAAAGTCTACGCCTACTTGAGATTTGGCGGTGGTGCCCACGAAGTAAACTTCTTCGCCCGCGTTTACCGTCAAATCGGAGTCCTCGACTTTATGCCAATCGTTTTCGGCAATGAAGACGCCCTTATTGAGAACTTGTCTTCTTTCGTGATATATGTTGATTTTCTCAGTTGTCGTAATGTCGCTAAGTGTCAAACTGTCAGTGCTGTTGCCGAAAGTCAAGCCGCCATCTTTGAACTCAACGCCGGCGGGGTCGCCATTGATATAAATTGTGTCGGTGCCGTCGCCAAAGCCGGTCTTGAAGCCTTCGACGGTCGTATTGCCGCTGAGCACGATATTATTGCTGTTGGCGTCGTCCGTTAGTGTGATTAAATTTTCGCCGTCGCCCGCGTCAACCGTGACATTACTTCTGCTAATTTCTACGCTATCGCTGTCGCCTTGCAGGCTGATAAATTTGCTAAGGGCAATCGCCTCGCCGTTTACGTTAATTGAATCGGTCGTGAGCATGGCGTCTTTTAAATTAACGAAATAATTATTGCGGAAGACGTAGACATCTTTTGTGCCCTCAACAACGTCGTCATTGCTGAAGTCGCTACCAACGGAAAGCGTTGACGTTTCATTAAAGCCAACAACAGTATCCATGCCGCCGCTATATTCGATAACTGCGCTTGCGCCGCCGTTGTAAATATAATCGTTGCCGGAGCCGCTTGCTATCGTGACATTTGCGCCGCTATTAGAAAGCGTGTCATTGCCGTAGCTACCGTTGATTAAAACGTTGTCGGAATTGTTCAAAATCACGTCGTCGCCGTAATCGCCTTCGATTGTGGAGCCGTTCGCGTCCATGTTCGTAATTGAATCGGCACCCGTGCCGCCGTTTACGCTGGAATTTGCGCCGTGATTTTGAATGACATCATTGCCCGCGCTTGCGTTGATTGTCACGTTGGAGCCTTCGTTTGAAATGGTGTCATTAAACCTGGTGCCGCTGACTAGCGTATTGTTGGTGGTGTTTTCAATTTCTGAACCTGCAAGCTCGTAGTTGATAACGTTGACGCTTGCCGTGCTCGCGACCGTGATTGTATTTTCCCCGACAGTTAAAATAACGTCGTCGCCGCTAACAGCCGTTGAATATTCCGCGCCCGAACTAATGCTGATTGTTCCAGTTGAGTTCAAGCCGTAAATAATATCGTTTCCGGAGCCGGTCTCGTATTCAATTATGTTGTTATCGACCGACGCGCCGTGCAAGCTAATAATGTCGTCGCCTGCGCCGCCGTTTATCGTTGCGTCATTGCCGCTTGTAATGATTGTGTCTGCGCCTTTGCCGCCCATAATCGACGCTGAATCGCTGGAGCCGGTGTCAATGTAATCGTCCCCTGCGCCGCCGTTTATCGTTGCGTAGCCGCCCATTGCCCAGCTACCGGACGTTGTTTCCGCTTCTCCCAAAATGGTATCGTTGCCAGTGCCGCCGTCAATGTTTGTATAATGACCGCGCCTGATAGTTATTAAGTCATCGCCCGCGCCGCCTTCAATCGTCGGATAATAAGCGTGGTCGTTAAGAATGGTATCGTTGCCCGTGCCCGCATTGATTGAATCGCGTTTACCTTCGGTATTGTAAATGCTGTCGTTGCCTACGCCGCTATTTATCGTGACGTCGTCGCCGATATTGCTAATAGAATCGTCGCCGTTGCCGCCGCTAATTAAAGTATTGTCATCGATATTGTTGATAGTTTGTCCGGTTGTGTCGTTGAAGATGTTAAGCGCGTCCAAAGTTGCGGCGTCCGTCAAGGTGATTGCATTTTCCCCGACAGTCACAACAACATTATCGCCGCTCGTAGCAGTCGCGTATTCGCCGGAAATTTGAAGGGCGGTTGATTCGTCAAAGCCGTTGATAGTGTCATTGCCCGCGCTGTATTGAATGCGAACGTTATCGCCGTCGAGTTGAATAATGTCGTCGCCTGCGCCCGTGTTTATCGTGACGCCGTCGCCGCTGTTTGCTATCGTGTCATTATATTTAGTTCCGCGCAGAGAAATATCATCGGCAATATTAGCGGTGTCCCAACCTTCGCCGTTAGCTTCGGCAACAAATCTGAACACGGCGTTGCTATATCCAATGGGGTCCTCTAAGCCGGCGCGCCCGTGCCCTACGCCTTTGACAAGGAATTCTTCTTTAACTTCTGCGCCCGACGCTTCATAAAGACTTGCGAGCATACTAATCGGGACAACACTATCAGAATCGCCCGAAATAAACAACGTGGGCATTTTTGCGGAAGAAATTGAGTTAATCGGGGCGGCATCGTGCAAATAATAGCCCGTCATACCTTCAGCGACCAAATCCAGAGCCGCAATAACTTCATTTGGTGCTTTGACAATAACTTCGTTGAGCAAGTAGAAAACGTCCATAGCACTCGTATAGCCGCAATCTTCAATCAGTGAAGTTACATTTACGGCGTCGGAGCGGGCAGCGGCGAGCATTGCAGTTGCAGAACCCATTGAAACGCCATGCAAAGTTATCTTAGCATTTGAATTTCTGCGGGCAATTTCCTGCGTCCAAAGGGCAACGTCAGCACCTTCAGCCGCGCCCATTGTCAACCAAGTGCCTTCAGAGTCGCCTGCGGTGCGTTGGTCAACCATCAAGACGTTGTAGCCGTTGGCAAGGTAAAACCCCGCAAAAGGATACATATGCTTATGATTGTGCCCGTAGCCGTGAACCAGCACGACCCATTTGTCATTAGAATTTTCCGGCGTGTAGTGGACGGCGTGGAGTTCCAGATTATCGGCAGAAGTGATAGTCCAATCTTCTTTATTGGAATAATTGGTCGGTTCGTCGCTGTGATATTCTTCGGGGTGGAAGGCAATCGCCGCCATTACGGGATAACCTAAAGCAGTGCGTTTCAAAATCGTTTCAATCAACTCAACAGCAGGATTAGTTGATTCAATGTTGGGAGCCGACAAGCTAGCCGCGCCGACCAAAGTAATTTTGCTTTCGCCGACCGTGATAATTAAATCGTCGCCGCTTTGTTGCGTGGAATATACATTGTCGCCGATTGAAAGTGTGGAAGTCTCATCAAAGCCGGTGATAGTGTCATTGCCCGCGCTGTATTCAATAGTAACGTTATCGCCGTCGATTTGGATAAGGTCATCACCTGCGCCGCCGTTAATTATTGCACTTGCGCCGGTGTTAGTTATAGTGTCATTGCCCGCGAGCGCGGTTATCGTGACGCCTTCGCCGCTGTTGGAAATTGAATCGGCAATCGCGGTGCCGGTGACTGTGGCGTTATCGTCGGTGTTTAAGAATGTGATATTGCCGTCGGTAAGGGTGACAGTGCCGTCGCCGGAAAATTCCTGCCCGTTGAAAGTTATGCCCGCGTCCGCTTCAAATGTAACGGTATTATAATCGCCAGCGATTACGACTTGTGTATTATCTTGGCTTGTGGTAATCGCCATGCCGTTGAGAGTGTAGTTGCCGGCTTTTTCGAGCGTGAAAGCAGCTTCATCGTCGTTGCTCCTGAAGGTCGAACCTTCGGAGATAAGCTCTATCTCCCCTGAAGTTTCGGTAGCGTAAATATCGCTGTAGGTGCCGTTTTCAATTTCCAGCGTCGTGCCGTCGAGATAATCCACAGCGAAAGTCGAGCCTTCGTTTGCGGTGTAAATAGTTCTGTCATCAGTGAATTGAATGGAAGCCGTGCCGCCGGTCGTGTACAAATCAGATTCCCAACCGAAATAATATAAGATACGAGCCCTAGTGCCGTCTGAAGCCGTGATAACGCCGCCGCTGTAAGTGATTGAGCCAGTGATTGACGAGATATTGACAACTTCCAAATTGCCGGTCGTCAAAACAACGTTGAGCGCGTCGGCAGTCGTGGGCGCAATCGTTAAGCCGGTTTGCGGATTAAAAGTGATTGAGCCGCTAGCGTCGGTGTTTGCGGTTATGGTTAAAATGTTGCCGTCTTCAAAAACATTTCTAACAACGGTGCCCTTAGTCAGAGAAATTGAACCGTCAAGCTTATAAGTAACTGAGCCGCCCGTTACGTCAAGGGAAGCAGAGCGCGTTTGTCCGTCGCGAGTTATGGTAAGTTGTAAGTTGCCGTCGTCAGAATTGGGCGCGAAAGTAATTCCGTCGGCACCGAGTGAAATTGCGCCGCCAGCCGCGTCAGTCGCCTTGAAATTGATAATGTAACCGTCGCCGAAATCAATTTGCAGTTCGGTACCTTCCGTGACGGTTAAAGCTCCGGTCGTCCCGAAAACAAAGCCGCCGCTTAAAACTTCAATGCTGGCGGAAAGTGAGCCGCTTGAAGTGCCGGTCAGCGTAAGATTCAATTTGCCGTCGCCGGTTTGCGGCGTGATAGCAATTCCGCTTGCCGTCAAAGAAATTTCACTTGAGGCGTCGCCGTCAGCCGTCGCGGTGAGTGTGTAGTTATCAAACGCGATATTAACTGTCGTGCCGTCAACTAAGGTCAGCAATCTTGTTGTGGGATTGAAAATCATCGAGCCGTTGACGCTTACGTTATTTTGTAAAACAGCTTCGCCATTCCGCTTAAACGTAATATCAAGGGAGCCGTCGTCGGTGTCGGGCGTGATTGTAATGTTGCCTTCGGCATCAGCCGCCATTTTAAAGCCTGCGTCGTCGCCTGTGACTTCAATTTCTAATTCCGAAATACCAATCCCAAGCGCAACCTTTGTTCCCTTTGTGAAGGAAAATTTCTGCTCGGTTGTGTCGAAAGAAATTGTGCCGCTGGTTACGTTCAATGTGCCGCCGAAAATTGGCGAGCCGTCTCTTACCAAGACGAAAGACAATGCGCCGTCGTTTTCGTTCGGCGTGAAAGATATTACGTTGCCGGAAAAGCTAACCTTGCCGCCCGCCTCGTCGAGTGCGGTTATCGTCACAACGTCGCTACCCTGCGTCATTGTTATAGCGGTGTCTTTAGTCAAAGTAATTCCCAGCGTGGCGGGGTCGACAACGATTGAACCATTAACTACGAGCGCGGCGTTGAGAACGGGATTGCCGCCCAAGCTCACTGTCGCCAACATTGAATTATAATTTTCGTTGATAAAGTCGAGGGTAATTTTGCCGTCGTCGTCAACGTTGAGTGCCGCAAAGAAAGTTTCACCGTTAGTCGTAAATCTCAAAGTTTGATTGCCGACCGCGATTTGAATATAAGAATCGTGCACGTTGTAAGTATTTGAATCAACTGAACCGACTGTACCGTTGGCGGCGTTGTAGCTGAAAGCCCCGCCAAGCGTTACCGTGCCGTTAAAGGTTGTAGTATTAGACAAAGTCGTCGTCACATCAAAGATAGCTTCTTCGTAAGAGTGGAGATATAGAACAGTCCCATTCCTCATCCAAAGTCTGCCGTTAATGTCATTTTGAGTGACGCCCGTAAACGTCATACCGTTTTTGGTGAAAGAAATCGTTGTTCCCTGCGGGATAGATATAGTTTTAATGCCGTCGGCGTCGGTTGCGCCCATTGTTACGGAGCCGCCCGAAATTGTGAAGTCGCTGGGCAACAGGGAATCGCCGATAACATTTTCAAGCGGAACGGAAATTTGAAGCGTGCCGTTGGTCGCGTCGTAAGTTATATTGCCGTCGTCGTCTACAGTGACAGTGCCTTGACCTTGCGTCGCGGAGGCAACAACGTCCAAATCGTTGCCGCTAATCGAAGTTGCAATGTCTATTTGCGCACCCTGTCCAAATGTAATCGTGTCGTAGTTGGCAAGCTGAACTTCGACGTTGTCTTCAGTTGTCGTGACGCTCATGCCGTTTAGGGTGTAGTTGCCAGCCTTTTCAAGCGTGAAAGCAAAATCGTGGTCGTTGCTCCTTAAGGTCGTTCCCTCAGAGATGCTTAGAACGCCATCTCCAATATTCTCAGCGTAAACGTCAGTAATTGAGCCGTTTTCAAATTCAATCCTCAAGTCGTTGTTGCCGTCGAGAACTAACGTCGCACCTTCGTTTGCAGTATAAATCGTTCTGTCAGCAGTGAATTGAATGGAAGCTGTACCGCCCGTCGTGTACAATTTTGGCTCCCAAGTGCCGAAAAATGAAAGTTGAGCCTCTGTACCGTCGCTTGCTGTGACAACGCCGCCGCTGTAAGTGATTGAGCCGGTGATTGACGTAATGTTGACAATTTCTAAATCGCCCGTCTTCAAGGAAACAGTTAGCGCGTCGGGCGTTGTGGGCTTAATTGTCAAGCCGGTTTGCGGATTAAAATTGATTGAGCCGCTTGCGTCGGTGTTTGCAGTTATCGTTAAAATGTTGCCGTCTTCAAAAACATTTCTAACAACGGTGCCTTTAGCCAGTGAAATTGAGCCGTCGAGTTTGTAAGTAACAGAGCCTGTAACGTCCAAACTTGCAGAGCGCGTTTGTCCGTTTTTCGTAATGGAAAGTTGTAAGCCGCCGTCATTGGAATTGGGCGAGAAAGTTATTCCTTCGTCGCTTAAAGAAATTACGCCGCCCGCGTCGTCAGCCGCCTTGAAATTGATAATGTAATCATCGGAGAATTTAATTTGCAGTTCGGTATCTTTGGTAATGCTCAACGTGCCGTCTTCGCCCAAAATGAATGAGCCGCTTAAAAGTTCAATTTCAGCAGACAAAGAGCCGCTTGAAGTGCCGGTCAGTGTAAGATACAATTTGCCTTCGTCTTCGGTGTCGGGCGTAATAACAACGCCTCTTGTGCCGTTGCCGTCTGCGGTCTCTGTAACATTCAAATTGACTCCGTCTTTGTTGTTGGACGTGATAGAATTTCCGCTTGCCGAAAAAGAAACTGTACCTGAGGCGTTGCCGTCTGCGGTCGCTGTAAGAGTGTAGCCATCAAAGGTGAAATTAAATGTGGTGCCGTCGGTCAAGCTAAACAATCTATTTGTAGGATTGAAACTAATCGAGCCTTTGACGCTGAGATTATTTTTGAAAATAGTTTCACCGTTCTGTTTAATTTCAACGTCAACGGAGCCGCCATTTTCGCTGGGCGTGATTGTATAAATTCCATTTTCGTTCGCAACAATTTGAGCTCCGGCGGTGTCTTTTGCTGTCAAAGAAATGCTATTATTGTTCTGAGTGAACGTCATCTTTGTTCCCTGCGTTAGGGTAATGGAATGCGTCTCTTGATTAAAAAGTAGCGAACCGTTGCTTAGCTGAATTGTTCCGTCAAAAATGGTTGCGCTATCTCTTTGCAAAGTGACCTTAAAGACTTTGCCGTCGGGCGTCAAAACAATATTGCCGTTGGCGTCGGCGGAAAAAGTCGCGCTTATTGCGTCGGTTGAAGCTATCGTTGCGGTGTAAAGCTCGCGAACCGTCATGGTTAAGCTTGAATTGGCGTCAAGCGAAAGTTTTGCGTTTGTCAGGTCAATAGTCAACAAGCCGCTGTTGATTTTTAAAACGTCTTTGAAGAGCGTTTTGCCGTTTTCCGAAAGGTTGAAGTAAAGCTTCCCGTTGCCCGAACTCGGAGATATTTTTGCTCCTACAGAAATGCTGTCGTCGGTTTTTTCGTTATAAACGCTAAATCCGTCAAGTACGCCGTCGACTGCCGCAAGATTTATACCGTAATTCAAAACGCTAATGTCGAGTTTGCTGTCCTGCGCGAAGGAAAAACTTTTATCCGTTCTGTCGTAAGTGAATTCGCCCGAAAGGTTGAGAGTTGTTGGAGTTGTAATGAGTTGTTTCGCAACGTCGTAGAGTTTTTCAAAGGAGTCATCGGAAAGGTTTAAAACCGCAACCGCAAGCACCTTGATGTTTTCTTTGAAGGCTTCACTTTCAACCATGCTTTTAATTTCTTCGGGGAAAGTCATGGCTACCGTCACGGTATTGGTTGAGGCTAAATTAAATTTGTCGCCGTCGAAAATTCCGGTTAAGCCCGATTCGGGAACAGCAACATTAATATTGAAAGGAATAATTTTTCCCAGTTTGCCCGTCAAGCCAACATTGCCTTCGGGAAAAGTAACTCCTTTGCTTGAATAAGTGACAGAGCCCGAAGTGTAACTTAAAGAATGATTTTTGTAACGGACTTTGAGTGCGCCGTCGTCTTGCGTGCAGGTGAAGTCAAAAGCCGTAGAGCCGTCGAAAGTTATCGTCGGCGAATTTTTAGCACCACTTACGACCGCTGTAACCGAGCCGCTTGCAAGACCCGAAACTTTTCCAGCGTCGTCGAGATTGAGAACAGCGTCTTGCGTTGCAGTGTAAGTTACGCCGTTAAGCTCGTAAGTTTTGCCGGTAGGAATTGTTATAGCCATTATAAAACCTCCTGAACATTTGGATTCTTCAAAAACTTTTCATATGCCAAGTGATTTATACACCAAAACTTTCCCCTATGCAAGCAAAAAAAATCTGCCCCTCGTGCGGAAGAGCAGATTGGAAAATTTTAATTTATGTCGTCTATGTTATTGACTAGATTAGTTTTGAACAAAAGCACCGTTTTCAACTCTGTAGGTTCTCATCTCTTCGCCCTGAGTTACGACGTAGTTAGCGTTTGCGGCGTCTTTGATAGTGAGCTTGCCGCCGTCAGTGAAGTTGAGCGTTGCGGTAGAGCCTTCAAAGCTTGCACCGGAAATTTGGTCAATGCCGACTTGCGTCAAGAAGACCGTATCGCCGGTTGAAGTGCCGCTTATCGTGTCGTCGCCGTTGCCGTAGGTGTAATAGAAGTTATCAACGCCTGCGCCGCCTTGCATGAAATCATCGCCGCCATTGCCGCCCCAGAGGCTCGTATTGCCACTGCCCGCGTAAATTGTATTGTTGGCGTCGTTGCCAGCCAATTCAGCTTTGACGCTGGAGCTGCTCGCGTCAATCGTCCTAATGTCGCCTTTGAAGGTATTTTCCTTAGTGCCCGCCCAAGCCGGAACGTCAAGCCAGATTGAAACGGGGGCTACAACGTCGCTATTGACATTAATTGCCGCGTTATTTTCGGTCGCTACGAAATAATTTGCCGTGCCGTCATAGTTCAAAGTAGTTGCATTGACTTGCGCGACAACAGTTTCATTGAAAATCATATCCTGTCCGACTGCGCCTTCAATCAAAGCAGTTTCGGATTGAGTACCAGCCGAATTGGTGACTGTGATTACAACGTCGTTGGTATTTTTAATATAGACGTTGGAAACTCTGTTGCCATTAGCCGTGCCAACTTGCATACGGTCAGCAGTGCCAAAGTTATTATCGGAGCCGCTCTGGAGGAATTCAAAGCCACTGATTGTATTATGTGCGCCGTCAGCTTCGGAGAGGACAAAGAAGGAAGTCGAGCCGTCTTTTTCGGTCGCGGAATTAGCAAGATAGTTTCTACCTGCGCCGCCGTACATTGAAGTATTGCCGGTACCGGCGTAGAGAGTATCATTGCCCTTGCTACCTCTGAATTCTGTATTGCCGGAGCCAGCGTAAAGGACATTAACGCCATTGAACAAAGCTACGCCGCCGTCAATGCCGGATTCAGTCGCGCCGCTAAGGTCAGCCTTAACAGAATCGCTATATCCTGTGAAGTTGACAGAGCCGCCTTGATAGTAGTTAGCAATGTCGTCGCCATCGCTTACGGTGATTTCAGTACCTTCTGCCGCGATAGCTGCTTTGTAAGTGTTGCCGCCAGTCTTAATGAGTTGTTTAACAACACCGTTGTCGCCAACGCCTTCAACAGTTGCATGGGTGCCACTGCCGCTTACAACGAGTCCGTCGTTCACTACGCTGAGAGACAATTTGGTAACGTCGATATTGATAACGTCGCCGCCTTCGTCGTAGCCGTTGTGAGCGTTCTGAACTGTTGTAGTGCCGCTTGCGATAATGACTTCTGCGCCGCTACGGCTGGTGTCGCCTTCTTTGAAGCGGATAAGATTTTCGCCGCCGTCCGCGTTGATAACGTCGCCTGCGCCCGCGAGAATTGTATCATTGCCCTTGCCGCCAAGAAGTGACGAGCTACCATCTTTATTATCGTGGTAGTTGCCTACCATGATATAAGCGTCGCCTTTAGAGCTAACGTCAATCTTGCCGCCGTCGCTGTTTGTGAAGGCAACTTTACGCGAATAAAGTTCTTCTGTCGTTAAGTTTTCGTCTAAGATGTTGAAGACTGTTTGTCCGCTGTTGCCGGTGTGACTTGCAAATTCTACGGTACCTTTACCAGTTGTGCCGTTGATTTCTACTACACCGTCGCCGAAGATTATAGCTTTACCGCCTTCGATAGCGTTAATGAGTGCGGTGTCGCTAGCGTTGCCGAGAACGATACCGCCGCCATTGGCGTCGTTATAATTCTTGAGGGTGACATTTTCTCTAGCTTCGTCGGTTGCGAGATAAATTTCATCTGCGCCGCCTTTGCCCATATCGAAGACTACAGAAGCGTTATCGCGAACAACGAGAGTATCTTTGCCTGCTCCGCCCGTGACGGTGACATTAGCACCTCTCTTAGCGTCGATATAAACTTCGTCGCCTTCACCGGAAGCACTGTTGCCTAAGAGCGTTATTACCTTATCGCCTTTTGCGCCTGCAGTGACGTAAACCATGCTACCGCCAACGGTATCGGTCTTGAATGTTTCTTTTGGCCCTAAAATTTCGTTAGCATTTGCACTAAGCATAGCTTCAGTCATAAGTTCTTTGCTAATTAAAGCAGGTTGCGAAATATTTTCTTCCGTAGTTGTGTCGTCGGTATCGGTATCGTCGGTATCGGTATCGTCGGTGTCGTCGGTATCGGTGTCGTCGGTATCGTCGGTGTCGTCGGTATCGGTGTCGTCGGTATCGGTGTCGTCGGTGTCGTCGGTATCGTCGGTATCGGTGTCGTCAGTATCGTCGGTGGTATCGTCGGTCGTATCGTCGGTCGTATCATCGGCGGTATCGTCGGTCGTGTCATCGGCGGTATCGTCCGTCGTATCGTCGGTATCGGTATCGTCGGTCGTGTCATCAGCGGTATCGTCGGTCGTGTCGTCGGCGGTATCGTCCGTCGTGTCATCGGTGGTATCATCGGTGGTATCGTCAGTGTCGGTATCGTCGGTCGTGTCGTCCGTCGTATCATCGGTGGTATCGTCGGTGGTATCGTCGGTGGTATCGTCAGTGTCGGTATCGTCGGTCGTGTCGTCGGTGGTATCATCGGTGGTGTCGTCCGAGTCGGAGTCTGCGTCGGAGTCTGCGTCTCCCTCAAAACCTTCGCTTGATGCAACATTGCCGCTTTCGTCTAATACAAGAGCATTAGTTTCGCTGGTGCTTGTATATGTTTTACCAGCAACGTTGATATTACTACCTTCTGAAGTGGTAATGGAACCAACGCCTGTAGCAGTCGTAACGGTTGCGCCGTCTTCTGCGCTGAGAACAATACCAGCAGAACTGACAGTAGCTAAGATAGAATTTTCACCGTTATTCATTAAAATAGTAGCATCATTGAGAGTGAATTGAGTATCGTTTGCGCCTTCGATTTCAACGTCGCCGCCACTAGCAATATTGAATCCGACTGAGTTATCGTCATTCAATATTGCCGAACCTGCTTTAGTATTATAAGTGGTAGTAATATCGTTGAGAACAATCGATTCGTCTGCTGCAATGCCATCGAACAAGATACCGGCAGCAGTTTTTGAAATGCTTGCACCATCAGGAATTTCAGAAACGTTGACGGTATTTTCTCCGTTGAAAAGAGCAACGTCGTTACCAACACCAATATTTCCAACTTCTCCTGTGATAGCGTCGCTTACACCGCCCAAAATTATGCCTGTAATTTCACTGTCATTATTGATAGAAACAGCAATGCTACCGCTGGCGTTAGTAAGGGTGTATTCCGAATCCTCAGGAGGAACTACGACAGAAGCTACTCCAAAATTGTTAGCTAAATATCCGCTTGAAGTTTTTGTAATCGTGTAGCCGGTGGAAGGAAGATTCTCGTTGACTTGTTCTTCAGTTATGGAGAAATCACTATTAGAAGCGATAGCCTCAGGAACAGCAACTGCATCATCTACAGAGACAAGATTAAAGCCCGTAACGGTACCACTTTCAACCGTGATAACAGCTGCGGCTTTAGTTACATATTGCAAGGATGCGCCGCCGACAGTGATTGTGTCTGCACCGGAAGGAGCATTAATCAGCATTAAATCTTCATTGGATAAGTTGACGTTCGCGCCGTTTTCATTTACTCTGATAACAGGGTCATCGCCGCCTGCAGTGTAAGTGAAGGACTTATTAACATTAACATTATTTTCGCCAACAGCAATTTCTCCGCCATTAGGCATTGTGAAAGAGCCACTTTCAAAACTATCAAAACCAGATACAACACTGCTATAGACATTGAGAGCAGCGTTTTCGTCAGCACTGGCGAATTGGAAAGTATTGCCGCCGAAAGTGAGTTCTGCGTCTGCCAGACCATTAATCGCTATAGGCTCGGATTTAGAGCCAACACCGGTACCAGCCGTAATTACGCCCGAACCGCTACCAGGCAAAGCAAGCTCGGTGACAGTGAGATAAGTAGCACCATTATCAGCTTCATCTTCACTTGCGCCAATAGTTACGTCGCCAGTAGTAAAAGTAGACGTTACATTGTTATTTTCAGCAAAATAATATACGCCGGATTCGCCTGCGGCTTGATAAGGCTGAACAGTTACAGGACCATCATCAGTTTCGAATATGACAGCGAAACGTTGCAAGTCAAAAACCAAATCGCTCATTTAAATAAAACTCCCTTCTCAAATCTCGTTTGTTTTAATATAAGGCGAGATTTAGTTAGAAAAAGATTGATAATGAACCGAAAGAATTCTAAGAGATACGGATTGTTTGAGCGAGAAATCCTCAATCTCTTTACTTTGCGAGTCGAACCCTATCGGTTCATTTCGATAGATTGATTTTCTCGCTTCGTGCGAGTAATTCTTTTGTAAATACACGTCTCTTTTTGTTAAGGCGGAAGTCTTAAACCGCCCACGTTGCATTTTACGGCAGAACGATTTAACTGCCAACCGATAAAAGCAACTTTGGAGCTAAAAACCAAAACAGCGTTGAATCGGCAAATATAAAAGGATTCGCCGTTCAAACGCCACAAAGAAAAATCTGACTTTAACCGTCCGTCCCCCAACTTAGGTTAAAATCCCCCTTGTTAGACGAGCCAGCGTCCACCAAACGCTTTAGACTGTCACGCGCATAATATTGCAGGAAAAAAATTTTGTCAATCATTAAATATTAAAGTTCTCTCAGAAAGGCATTGCGGCAAAAAAAAGCCCCGCGACAATGCGGGGAAAAAGCGTTTAACCGAAATAATCTTCAATGCCGTCTAAGATACCGTGCGCGGCTTTTTGGACGCCCTCTTTTGAGTCAAGGAGTTTTTCTTCGTCTTTATTGGAAATGAAACCTAATTCAATGAGCGTTGCGGGCATATCGGTATTTTTCACGACGTAGAAATTGCAAGGTTGTGTTCCGCGACTGGGCGTGCCTAATTGTTCGACGAGATTGCGGCGAATACAATCAGCGAGCTTTTGCCCTCTGCCGGAAGAACTTTTGCCGTAATAATAACCGGTGGTGCCGCGAGCTTCGGGGCGCGTGAAGCTGTCAGCGTGAATTGAAATGAAAATTTCCGCGCCGGCTCTGTTGCCTACGTCGCAACGTGCGCCGAGTTCTTCAATATCGGAAGCCTTTGCGCCCTTTTCTGAAACTGTTTTATCTGTGTCGCGTGTCATGATAACTTCTGCGCCTTCAGCCTCAAGCAGTCTGCGAAGTTCGAGTGCGACTTTCAGCGTTACATCTTTTTCCATAACGCCTGTTGGACCGATTGCGCCGGCGTCGTTTCCGCCGTGTCCTGGGTCGATAGCGATTTTTCTGCCCTTAAGATTTGTTAGAACTTCTAAATCATCTTCCAAACCTTTGAAAGGTTCTTCAACGGTGACATCTTCTTTTTCTTTTTCCTTTTCTTTATCTTTATTCTTTTTGCGTTCCTTTTCGCGGCGTTCCTGTTCTTTCTTTAATTCTTTTTCTCGTTCGCGTTGTTCTTTGATTTTGCGTTCCTGTTCTTTTTTAAGTTCCTTTTCGCGGCGTTCCTGTTCTTTCTTGAGTTCCTTTTCGCGTTCGCGTTCTTTTTTTTCTTTAAGTTCGCGTTCGCGCTCTTCGAGTTCACGTTCGCGGCGTTGCAATTCTTTTTCGCGTTCTTGTTTTTCTTTGAGTTCGCGTTCGCGCTCTTCGAGTTCACGTTCGCGGCGTTGCAATTCTTTTTCGCGTTCTTGTTTTTCTTTGAGTTCGCGTTCGCGTTTTTCCCTAAGTTCGCGTTCTTGTTTTTCTTTAAGTTCACGTTCTTGTTTTTCTTTAAGTTCGCGTTCGCGCTCGGCAAGTTCCTGTTCGCGGCGTTGCAATTCTTTTTCCCGCTCCTGTTGTTGCCTTAAAGATTCGTCTTCAGTGTCGACAATTTCGACATCTGACGGAACTTCTTTAACGGGCGGATTAGGAGCGGGCTTAGTAGGGTTTTCCCTAGTTGGCTCCTTAGGCGTTGGCTTATTGAGTTCGGGATTTTCTTTGAACTCGGCGTTGCCAATATCGACGACGAAACGCCAACCTGCCGCGCCGCCGCTGACGAAAAATGGTCGAATATCCGCCATAGACTCAATAACAATTCGGACTGTTGTTTGGTCGAATTGCGCGACGCGAAGTTTTTTCGCCGCCAGCGATTTCAATTCTATTTCCTTTTGGACTTTGGGATTGAGCCAAGTATTTTTCAAGTCAATGATAATTCGCGAAGGATTTTCCGCGTAGGATTCTTTGAACTCGACTTTTTTAGTTATGTCGGTGACGATACGGATTGTGCCGGAGCCGTAACCAACTCTAATCGCTTGAAGTTCGGCGAGATTAGCAATACGGTCTTTGAAAGTCGGTTCGGATTTTTCTTCCGCCGCTTCAACTGCTGAAGTCGCCGCAATTAAAATGAGGAGACTCAGCAAAATTTTTCTAATCACCCTAAAGCCTCCTCTTTTTCTAACTACTAATTCCTAATTCCTAAGTTTCATACGAGCCGTAACGTTGCTCAAGTTTTTTGAAAACCCATGTTAGCACCGCCGTCATTCCAAGATAGAACGCGCCCGCGATAATAAATGGCGTCATGTCGAATTCACGTTGGACGATTGTCCGCGCCACTCTCAACAAGTCGTTCATCGCTAGAATATAAATTAGCGACGTATCTTTGACAAGGTTTATCGTCTCGTTTGAAATTGGCGGCAGGACGACGCGCAGGACTTGCGGAAAAATTACGTAGCGCATCATCTGCCAATGTTTTAATCCTAATGCCTTTGCCGCTTCGTATTGTCCTTTTGGTATTGCCTGTATGCCTGCGCGGAAAATTTCTGCAAAGTACGCCGCATAGTTCAGCGTGAAAGCTAAGAGTGCCGCCGCTATGTCTGGCAACATTATTCCGACCATTGGCAGTGCGAAATATACGAATAAAAGTTGCAACATTAGCGGCGTCCCGCGCATTATCCAGACGTAGAATTCCATTAGGTAACGTAGCGGCGCGAAACTCGAAATTCTTCCCAGTGCCGCCAATGCTCCTATTGGCAAGCTTAAAATTAAAGTCACGAAGAAAATTTCTAACGTGACTTCTGCCCCTTGTAATATTAGGAGCGTCATATCAAAAAATTTTTCCATAACAGATATTCCCTAACTCCCGTCAAAACCAATTAGGAGTTAGGAATTAGTAATTAGTAATTAAAAACAATTCCTAATTCCTAATTCCACATTCCTAATTGAATTTGCGGCGGTCACTGTTCGTGAGTCAATAGTAATCGCCGATTATTTTTTCTCTTTAATCAGATTAGCTCCAAACCATTGCTCGGAAATTTTACCGGCAGTTCCGTCCTTAACCATTTCATCGAAGACGCCCTGAACTTTATTGCGCAGGTCAGTATCATCTTTGCGGAAAGCAATGCCGAATTGCGTAATGGGACCAACCGCCACGTCGAGAGCTTGGAATTTATCGCCCTGCTTGCTCATTGCGTAACGTCCAACAATTTCGTCGCAAACTAAAGCATCAATTCTGCCGTTCTCCAAATCCATGAACGCGCTAACATAGTCGCCATAAGTTTTGAATTCAGCAAAACTGGACTTGAGACTTTCGACGCTGTCAATATAAGATTCTGCGGTAGAGCCGGCTTGCGTCCCGATTTTTTTGCCCGCAAGGTCAGCTTCTGTTTTAATGTCTTGGTCGTTGCCGTTCTTGACGAAAACAATTTGGCGATTATCCATGTAAGGGTCGCTGAAAAGCATATTTTCTTGACGTTCGGGCGTAATGTCCAGACCGTTCCAAATTATGTCAATGCGTCCGGATTTAAGTTCAGCCTCTTTGCTGTTCCAATCGATTGCTTTAAATTCGACTTCGGAGCCGAGACGCTTAGCCGCCTCTTTTGCAAGGTCAACATCAAAGCCGATAATTTCGTTCTTTTCATTTTTGAAACCCATTGGCGCGTATTCGTCATCAAGCCCGATAACGATTTTTTTTGCGTCGGATTTTGCACCGCCGTCGGTTTTAGCAGGTTCATTGCCGCCGCCGCAACCCGCGAAAACCATCGTCACAAGGAGCAACGCCGCCATTAAAAATTTTTTCATACTTCAAAAACATCCTTTCAAAAAAATTTAATAAGCCGCGTTGCATTATACTTTATCAAGTTTTTCATTGCAAGCACGGCGATAAAAATTTTGAAAACTAAATGAAAACGTTTAACGAGCCATTTTGCTGGATTTAATCAAGTCGGCTTGGAACCATTTCTCTGAAATTTTCTTAGCAGTGCCGTCCTTAATCATCTTGTTAAAAGCGTTTTGAACTTCGTCTCGGAGCGCAATATCAGTCATGCGAAAACCTATTCCGATTGACGTAGCAGAACCAATCGTTACTTCGAGGGCTTTAAATTTATTCGGCACTTTGCTCATATGATAACGCCCGGCGATTTCGTCGACAATCAGAACGTCGATTGTGCCCATCTCCAAATCTCTGAACGCCGTTTTAAATGAGCCATAAGTCCTGAATTCTTTTAAGCTGTTTTTAAGCGTCTCGTTATATTCAACGTAAGTTTCGGAACTGGAGCCAGACTGCGTCCCAACTTTTTTATCGGCAAGGTCGTATTCCGAATGAATACTTAAATTGCTATCTGCCTTGACTAAAAGTATTTGCCGATTATCCATGTAAGGTTTGCTGTATAAAATGTTTTCTTTGCGTTCGGCAGTAATATCTAATCCGTTCCAAATTATGTCGATACGTCCGGAATTTAATTCATCAACTTTTCTGCTCCACTCAATCGGGCGGAATTCAAATTCAACGCCCATATGCCGCGCCGTTTCCTTAGCTAAATCAATGTCAAAGCCGACAATTTCGCCGCTCTCATCTCTGAAACCCATTGGCGCATATTCGGCATCAAGCCCGACTACATATATTTTTTTATAGCTTATGTCATCAATATTCTTGTCGCCGCAACCGCTTATAAGCAATGCCGCGCAGATTATCAATAAAATTTTTCTCATTGCTTAAAGCCCCTTATTTAATCAAATCGGCTTGAAACCATTTCTCGGAAATTTTTTTAGCGGTACCGTCTGCAATGACTTCATCAAAAGCTTTTTGAACTTCATCGCGCAATTCAACATTGCCTAGCCGAAAACCTATTCCAAATTTGCTCACGTCGCCTATAGTAACATCAATTAATTCAAGTTCATCACGTCTAGCAACTTCGTAACGTCCGGCGATTTCATCAATAATCAGCACGTCAATTCTTTCCTCAGCCAGAGCTTTGAACGCCCTGCTGAACGTCGGGTAAGTTACGAAATTTGTAAAACTGGTTCGCATTGCGTCATCTCTTTCTACGCAATTTTCAGCATTAGAGCCAGCTTGCGTCGCAACAACTTTGTCTTTCAAATCTTGCAAGGTTTTAATATTTAAGCCTCTCCCTTTTTTGACTAAAAGAATTAGGCGATTATCCATGTATGGCTTGCTGTAGAGGATATGAATTTGGCGTTCGGGCGTAATGTCCAGACCGTTCCAAATTATATCAATGCGTCCGGAATTTAGCTCAGCTTCTTTCTTGTCCCAAATAATCGGGCGAAATTCAAACTCAACGCCCATACGCTTAGCAGTCTCTTTGGCAAGGTCAATGTCGCAACCGACAATTTCGCCCTTTTCATTACGAAAACCCATTGGCGCAAATTCGTCATCAAGCCCGACTACGTATTTCTTTTGCTTTATTTCGACATTTTCATTAAGCCCGCCGCAACCCGTTAATGCCAAAATCATAATTAAGAAAGGCAAAAATATTTTCCACATTTGAAAGACCCCGCACCCGAATCATTTATGATGACTTAATTAAATCGGCTTGAAACCACTTTTCCGAAATTTTTCTTGCGGTACCGTCGGCAACCATTTCATCAAAAACTTTTTGCACTTCGTCACGCAATTCTATATCGCCCAGCCGAAAACCTATTCCAAGTTCGGTTGCGATACCTACTGGAATTTCGATTAGTTCAAGTTCGTCGGGATATTTACTTTTTTCGTAACGCCCGGCAACTTCATCGACAATCAACACGTCAATTTTATTCTCGTGTAAATCTTTGAAAGCCTGACTGAAAGACGGATAAGTTATAAAATCAACAAGACTATTTCTAAGTTCGCTATTGCCTTCGACGTAGCCTTCAGAGTTGGAGCCGGATTGCGTCGCGACGATTTTTCCCGCAAGGTCGTTTATAGATTGAATATCAAAGCCGCGATTTTTCTTGACTAAAAGCAGTTGGCGATTATCCAAGTAAGGCTTGCTGTAGAGGATATAGCTTTTGCGTTCGGGCGTAATGTCCAGACCATTCCAAATTATGTCGATACGACCGGAATTTAATTCAGCCTCTTTTTGGTCCCAAACAATCGGGCGGAATTCAAAAATGACATCCATACGCCGCGCCGCTTCTTTTGCAAGGTCAATGTCGAAGCCGACAATTTCGCCGCTCTCATCTCTGAACCCCATTGGCGCGTACTCGGCATCTAGTCCGACTACGTAAACTTTTTTGGGCTTTGGGGCGTCAGTCTCCTTTTTAACTTCGTCGCCGCAACCGCTCACGGTTAAAATTATCAACAGGAGCCATAGAAGTTTTTTCATTTCGGGAGCCTCCTTAAAACAATTAATATTTAATCAAATCAGCATTGAACCATGCCTCCGAAATTTTTTTAGCGGTGCCGTCCTTAACCATTTGGTCGAAAACGTCTTGAATTTCGTCGCGCAGTTTGACGTTATCTTTACTAAAGCCAACGCTCATCTTCAAAATCGTGCCAATTTTTACATCAATCAATTTGAGTTCGTCGGGATTTTTATTCATCTCGTAACGGGCAACTATTTCGTCGCAAATTACGACGTCGACTTCGCCGTTTTTAAGGGCGTTAAGGACAGCGGTAAATGTGTCATAAGTTTTGTAGTCCTTGAGAGCGTTTTTGAGATTTTCATTTTGCGTAAGGTAGCAATCGGAAGTTGAGCCGGCTTGCGTGCCAACGATTTTTCCTTCTAGGTCGCCTTCGGAATGGATATTCAAATCGCTATTTTTCCTGACTAAAAGAATTTGTCTGTCGTCCATGTAGGGCTTAATGAAAATCATATATTCTTTGCGCTCTTCGGTTATGTCGAGTCCGTTCCAAATCATATCGATATTGCCGGAAGTAATCGCTTCGCGCTTATCCTTCCAAGCGATTGGCTTAAATTCTATATCAACGTTCAAACGATTAGCCGCCTCGCGGGCAAGGTCAATGTCAAAGCCGATCAGTTCATTTTTCTCGTTGTGGAAACATATCGGCGGGAAGTCGGCATCCACCCCGATTACAATTTTTTTACTGAAATTCCTGTCGACGCCTTGCGAATCTTTTTCTCCGCCGCAACCCGCCAAACTCAAAGTCACGAGGAGCAAAGCTAACAAAATCTTTTTCATGTTCAAAGCTCCTTTTCTATTAATGTAGATTGAATTATATTTCCCAATTATGCACTTGTCAAAAATTTTATCGACTGGATATTGGATATATAATGTAAAAGTGGACACGAAAAGAGTAATTATATGCAACCAAAGAAACTCAACATTGTGCAATCTTTTTCCGCTAAAGGTTGTTCCTTTGATAATGCCGTTGTCGAGGCTTTTTTCAAATTCCTCAATGCTGAAGAGACCAACCGCAGATATTATTCTACCTTTGCCGATTTACAACTTTCCTTGTTTGAGTATATTGACGGCTTTTACAACCTAAAGCGTCCGCATTCTGCCATCGATTTTCTTTCCCCTAATGATTTTGAATCTAAATTTTTAGGTTTTATATCTCTCGGCGCAGCAACTTCGTCGTAAATTATCGCATAGCGGCAACGCGGGTGCAGGGCGGAAGCGTCACACCGCTCTCCGTCGTAGTAAGGCAGAGGCTAAAGACACGGTTTGTGCCCGCCGTCGTCTATTTCATTTTAATTCGACATGAATATTTTTTGCGTCAAGAATAAAATCTGATATAATGGCATAAAATTTTCTGAAGGGAGTTCGCCTCTTGAAGTTTCTAAAAAGATTTTTCGACGGCATACAGCGTGACGCCAGATTATTTTTGTTCGTGCTGATTTTGCTTGAAGTATATCGCGGATTGTTCATAATTTTTATGTCGAGCTATATGAATGAGGATTCGGGCGCGGCGCAAATTTTTTCCGCAATGTTCACGGGCTTGAGACTTAGTTTGAAAACGGCAGGCGCAATAACTTTAATTTCGTTTGTCTTAGTAACGATTATCGGACTGAAGGCGCGTCTGCGCTTATACGTTGGAATTGGCGCGTCGCTGATTTTCTCAACGCTATTCATGTTGCGTTTTCCGTATTGGCGGGCGTTCCAATCAACGTTCGGAATGGAAGTCGTGCAAGGTTTCAATGACGATATTTTTTCCATAATCGTGACGATGATTCAGGAATACGGAATTATTTGGCGATTTTTAGTCGCGGTGATTTTAACGTTGCTTTGCGTAGCGATTTTAAGCCGGCTATTACTGATAAAAACTTTCCCCTTGCCGGTGCTTGACGATAAGAAAAAAGTTGCGGGCTTTTCGGCGGGTTTAGTTGTTGGAATATTTTTATTCGGGCTGTTTGTACGTTTCGGCGGAAGTTTCACTTATGGCGGTGGAATAAATTGGGAAAATGCCGGCGTCACGACCGATAATTTTTTGAACGAATGCATACTTGACGACGCTCAAGCACTTTATCGGGCGCGGGCTATGGCTAAGCGCATGGAGGCGGGCGAAATTTCCGGCGTTAATCCCGATAAAATCGCAGAGTCCGCGCAGATTATCGCCGTCAACAAAGAAATTGTCGAAAAAAATCTTGCTCCCTATCTTGAGCGAAAAGCTAAGGGCGAACGCATTCAGAAGCCCAAACACATTTTTATAATACTCGGCGAAACTTTTATGCAGTGGCCGCTTTTGGGCAAATACGATGAACTTTTGCTCGCGGAGGGAATTAAATCACTTATCGCGGAAGAAAATTGCTACTACAGCCGCAACTTTATGCCCAATGGCGATTTCACTTCGACGGCGATAACAGGACTTGTGACCGGCTTGCCCGACGTTAATATCAAAGTTAATTATCAGGCGCGTACTTATGAAAAACTTTATATTACGGCAATGGCTCCGCCATTTCGCGAACTCGGCTACAATATTGATTTTTGGTATGGCGGAATGCCCAGTTGGGATTCAATCGCTAAAATGTCCTTTGCGCAAGGCTTTGATAATTTTTACGGCTACCCCGACTTCAACGCGCCTAAGCAAACGACTTGGGGCACGTCCGACGAAAATTTATTTAATGCTTTACTTGCGCACCTTGACGAAGAGCCGCCGACCGTCCATTTAGTTATGACGACGAGCAATCACCCGCCATACAATTTGGATTTAGCGGCGGAAGGCTTTGACATGAAAGCCGAAGTTGAAGCCTTGAAAAAATTTCCGAATATCGAAGACGTAGACCAATTAGCGATTGAGCTTGGGCACTATTGGTATATGGACGAAGTTATCACGAATTTTATCCGCGCCGCCAGTCAGAAATTTCCGGAGAGCTTATTTATCGTGACGGGCGACCATGCCGTTCGTTGCGACCCTTCCACGCACCCGACAATTTTTGAACATCAAAGCGTACCGTTCGTAATGTACGGCGCGGGCATTACCAAAGGAATTCTTCCGCCCGATGCTGTTGGCGACCACATTTCCATTGTCCCGACGATTATTGAGTTGATTGCGCCGAAAGATTTTGCATACTATTCGATTGCGCCGAGTTTGTTTGAAAGTAACGGCGTAGGCTTTAATAATTCGACATTTTTAACGGCGTCAGTTACGGGGGAAATTGATTCGGACGACATTGAACTTTTGCCGCACGTCGCCTCTAATGAACTTAACGAAGTCAATTTAAATAATGAACGAGCGCACGCCAAAGAAATTATCGACGCAATGCGGACTGTCGCTTGGTGGATTATCACGCAGGGATTATTCTTCGGCGAAGTTGAACCGACGAAATAAATTTAGCGTCTCGAAATGTCAAGGAGCCTGTGCACTTTGCATAAGCTCCTAATTTTTTTGAACAAGAAATTTTTTTGCGGCATTGTTTTTTCATGCAAAGTTCAATTATAATTAGCGGCAAACAGGAAGGAGGCGAGACCTTGATAAAAAAGCTGAGCGAATTGGCACTACTGATTCCCGACGCGCTCATTGTCGGCGATGACGTTTTGATAAGCGGCATTGAGCACGACTCGCGCAAGGTTACGACAAAAAATTTATTCGTGTGCATGGAAGGCGCGCACGTTGACGGACATAATTTTATTCCACAAGCAATGGAGAGAGGCGCGGTTGCCGTCCTCACGACCAGGAAGAATTTCGAGCCGCCAGAAAATATTTCAGCGGTTATCGTTCCGGATATGCTGAATGCTTTGGCGGTTATCGTCCCGTATTTTTACGATTATCCTGCGCGGCAAATGCGCGTTATCGGTATCACGGGTACGAACGGCAAGACGACAACGACTTATCTTTTGCGCGAAATTTTTACCTGCGCGGGCTTTAAGGTCGGTTTGATTGGCACGATTCAAAATCTTATCGGCGAAGAAAAATTCCCCGTGCGTAACACTACGCCCAACGTTATTGACTTGCAGAAATTTTTAGTCGAGATGGTCAAGAAAAAAGTTGACGTTGTAGTTATGGAAGTTTCAAGCCATGCGCTTGCGGAAAATCGGGTTGCGGGCGTCGAGTTCGATACGGCAATTTTCACGAACTTAACGCAGGACCATTTAGATTTTCATGGGACAATGGAAAATTATTTGCGTGCGAAGTCTAAGCTTTTCGATATGGTATCTCGGCGCGGGCACAAGCAGAATAAAACGGCGATAATCAACGTTGACGACGCGGCGAGCACTGAAATTTTAAAGCATTGTCTTTGCAAAACGATAACTTACGGCTTGAAAGATTCTGCCGATATTCGCGCCACTGAATTAAATATCCGCGCTGACGGAATGGAAATGCAATGCGTAATGCCCCTTAGCTTGCACCTCACGGGGATTTTTAATGTTTATAACGTGTTGGCGGCGACGGGCGCGGCTTTGGCTGAAAATATTTCGTCCGAAGTTATCAAACGCGCTCTGGAAAATTTTAAAAGCGTGCCCGGACGTTTCGAGCGAATTTTTGCCGACGTTCCGTTTGAAGTGATTGTCGACTACGCGCACACGCCCGACGGCGTCAAAAATGTTTTAGAGACCGCCGCGCAGATTGCTACCGGAAAAATTATAACGGTGATAGGCTGTGGCGGCGACCGCGACCATAAAAAGCGTCCGATAATGGGCAAAATTGCCGCCGAGTTTAGCGACGTTGTTATTGCTACTTCCGATAATCCGCGCACTGAAGACCCCGAAAAAATTTTGGACGATTTGGAAGGCGGGATTGGCAATAAAAATCATGAGCGCATTGTCGACCGGCGAGCGGCAATCTTTAGGGCGATTGAACTTGCCGAAGCGGGTGACATTGTTTTAATTTTGGGCAAAGGGCACGAGAATTATCAGATTTTAAACACTGGAAAGATTCATTTCGATGACAGAGAGATTGCGCAGGAGGCAATAGAGAAATGGAAAAATTAAGTTTGGCGGAAGTCGCGCAGGTTACGGGCGCGGAAAAAAATTCGGATGCAGGTATTTACTTTGAGGGCGTCACGACTGACAGCAGGAAAATTACGAGCGATTCATTATTCGTCGCGCTCAAGGGCGAACACTTCAACGGCGAAAGCTTCGCGGCGGAAGCTCTTAAAAAAGGAGCGTCGGCTGTTCTTGTCAGCAAAAATTTTAACAGAGAACTTGACGGGATAATTTTAAAAGTCGACGACACGTTGAAAGCTTACAGTCAAATTGCGGGCGTGTGGCGAAATCGCTTTAACATTCCGGTTGTTGCGGTGACTGGCTCCAATGGCAAAACTACTACGAAAGATTTGACTGCCGCCGCGCTCAACTGTTTAGGCAATGTCCAAAAAACTTCTGGGAATTTTAATAACGAAGTCGGCGTTCCAATGACTTTGCTTGAATTCAACGACAAACATAAAGCCGCCGTCGTCGAAATCGGTATGCGCGGGCTTGGTCAGATTGAATCGCTTGCCGAAGTCGTTAAGCCCACGATTGGCATTGTTACCAACGTCAGCGAAACGCATTTTGAACTGCTAGGCTCGATAGAAAATATTGCGCGGGCGAAGGGCGAATTGGTCGAAGCAATTCAAGAGGGCGGCACGATTATTCTTAATGCGGACAACCGCCATACCGCCGCAATGAAAGATTTAGCGCGTGCGGGTGTTAAGGTCATAACTTACAGCTTGGAGGGCGGAGCCGATTTAGTCGCAAGGGATATTCTAATTGGGAGCGTTGCGACAGAATTTACGCTAAGCTATGGCGGCGCAGATTATGGTTTTGAAATTCCGATGATTGGTCGTCATAACGTTTCAAATGCATTGGCGGCAATCGCGACGGGCTTGACGGTCGGCTTAAGCGTCGAAGAAATTCAGCGCGGCATTTCGACTTTGACGACAACTAAAATGCGTTTCGAGGTAATTCGCCGCGACGGCTTAACGATTATCAACGACGCTTACAACGCAAGCCCCGCTTCAATGCGCGTAGCGATTAAGACAATGTCTGAAGTTTACGGCGGGCGAATGATAGCGGTTTTAGGCGACATGCTGGAACTTGGCGACATTTCGGAGCGCGTGCACAAGGAAATTGGCGCGGAACTCGTCGAGAATAAATTTGACACGCTGATAACTTTAGGCGAGCTTGGAAAATTTATCGCAGAGGGCGCACGCGACGCGGGCTTGAAAAATGTTTACAGCTTCGATACGCATGAGGCGGCGGCTAAAAAAATTTTGGAACTTGTCCGGATTGGCGACACGATTTTATTTAAGGCGTCGCACGTCATGCACATGGAAAAAATTATCGAGCTTATCTGAGGGAAAAACTTAAATGGAGAAACTTTTAATAGCAGGCGCAATCGCAGCGGGCGTTGTGATAATGCTTGCGCCGATTTGCATTCCGATTTTGCACAGATTGAAATTCGGTCAGAGCATACGCGAAGAAGGTCCGAAAAGTCATCAGAAGAAAAGCGGAACGCCGACAATGGGCGGAATGTTTTTAATCACGGGGATAGTTGTAGCGACGCTGATTCAAGCCCAATGGAACGCGGAAATATTCCTTGCGCTGTTCATTTTGCTCGGACATTTTATCTTAGGCTTCGTCGACGATTATTTAAAAGTCGTCCGCAAAAAGAATCAAGGACTTTTGGCGCGGTACAAACTCGCGGGGCAAATTTTAATCGCGGTCGTGACGACATTTGTAGCGAGCGAACTTTTGATTAACTTCAACCCGACAATTTGGATACCGATAATCAACAAAACCATTGACGCAGGAAATTTATATTTGCCGTTTATGTTCGTTGTAATGGTCGGGGCGTCAAACGCGGTCAACTTGACGGACGGGCTTGACGGGCTGGCTTCGGGTTGCGTAGCGATTGCGGCGAGTTGTTATGCGGTGATTTGCCTGCTGACGGGGCACGAAGATTTAGCGATATTTTGCGCGGCGACGGTCGGGGCTTGCATAGGCTTTTTGAAATTCAACTTCCACCCCGCGAAAGTTTTCATGGGCGATACGGGTTCTCTTGCATTGGGCGGAGCATTCGCGGCAGTCGGTATTTTGACGCGCACGGAAATTTTATTAGCGGTCATTGGCTTTGTGTTCGTGTGCGAGGCAATGTCGGTTATCTTGCAAGTCATTTCGTTCAAGTCGACGGGCAAAAGAATTTTCCGCATGAGTCCGATACATCATCATTTTGAACTTGGCGGCTGGTCGGAAGTCAAAGTTGTCTTTGTGTTCTGGACGGTCGGATTAATTGCGGGCGTAATTGGGCTATCAATGGCAACGTGACGTTGCATCCAGCGGACGCGGTTGACCGTCTCAATGTTTGGACTAATCGCCGCGAGTGTACGCTCCGTTGCACTTCGCTAGTTGCGTAAAATTTTATTGGGAGTGAATTTAATGGATTTGGCAAATAAAAAAGTATTAGTAATCGGCGCGGCGCGGAGTGGTGTAGCGGCGGCGAAGATAGCGAAAAATTTCGGTGCAAGTGTAATTCTAAGCGACGCTAAAGAAAATCTTGACGTGAAAATTTCTGGCGTTGAAATTCGGCTCGGCAAACAGACAGAAGAACTTTTAAGCGGCGTTGATTTGATAATCGTTTCGCCTGCCGTCCCGATAAAAATTCCGGTGCTTAGGGCGGCGGCAGAAAAAAATATCCCGATAATCAGCGAAGTCGAATTTGCTTACGATTTAGCAAAGTCGCCAATCTGCGCGGTGACGGGTACGAATGGCAAGACGACAACTGTAACTTTGCTAGGACTTTTGCTGAAAGAAAAATTTCCAAAGGCGCAAGTCGGCGGGAATATTGGCTTTCCGCTTAGCGAAGTTGCGTTTGAAGTTGGCGCGGGCGGATATTTAGCGGCGGAAATTTCTAGCTATCAAATGGAGGCGACGAAAAATTTCAAGCCGCATATTTCAGCAATTTTGAACGTCACGCCCGACCATTTAAAGCGTCATGGTTCAATGGAAGTTTATCAAGCGATGAAGGAGAAAATTTTCGCGCAACAAAATGCCGACGATTTCTTGATTCTGAACTATGACGACGAACTTACTCGCGAAATGATTAACCGCGCCGCTTGCAAAGTGCTTTATTTTAGCCGAAAAGTTGCGCTTGACGAGGGCGCGTTCATTAAAAATAATTCGCTTGTCATAAAGTGCAATGGCGAAATTTTTAACCTGTGCACGATTGACGAACTCGGCATAAAAGGCGGGCACAATGTCGAGAATGCTCTTGCCGCGTCGCTTATGGCGTTTATTGCGGGCGTTGAGACGGATAAAATTTCCCGCGTGCTGAAAAGTTTTCAAGGGGTCGAGCACAGGATAGAATTCGTGCGCGAGCTTGACGGCGTGAAATATTATAACGATAGCAAGGCGACTAACACTGATTCGGCGATTAAAGCTTTGGAGACCTTCGCAGGGCATATTGTGTTGATTGCGGGCGGCGACGATAAGGGCACAGACCTTTCCGACTTTTTAAAGCTGGTCAATGAGCGCGTCGATTATCTGATTTTAGTTGGTGACGCGGCGGCGCGATTCAAAGCTTGCGCCCTTGATAAAAATTTCCCTGCCGATAAAATTTTGGAGGCGGGCTATTCAATGGAAAAAGCCGTTGAGCTTGCAAGAAAAATTTCGCGTACGCCGCAAGTCGTGTTGCTTAGTCCTGCCTGCGCAAGTTTCGACATGTACAGCGACTTCGAGGAGCGCGGGCGCGACTTCAAACGCATTGTGAAGGGTCTTTGATATGGGCTATATTTATCTGGCATTAGCGATTGTTTTGGAGCTGTGCGGCACGACTTGCATGAAGTTATCGAACGGCTTCGACCACAAAATTTTCGCGGCGTCGACGCTGAGTTTTTACGGATTATGTTTTTATTTTTTCGCACTGTCGCTAAAAAGCGTTCAACTAAATATCGCTTATGCGACTTGGGGCGGCTTAGGCGTCGTACTCGCGGCGGCTGTCGCCAAAATCTTTTTTAACGAAAGCATTTCGACGCCGGGTTTAATCGGAATAACTTTAATAGTTATTGGCGTTGTACTTTGCAATTTCTTTGGAGCAACTAAATGAAAATAATCGTATCGGGCGGCGGCACGGGTGGTCATATTTACCCTGCGCTGACGCTCATAAATTCAATCAAGGCTAAACGCCCCGACGCTGAATTTCTCTACGTCGGCACGGAAAAAGGCTTGGAGGCGGACATTGTCCCGAAGGCGGGCATAAATTTTACCGCGCTCAATTTGGAAGGCGGGCTGGAACGTCATTTCACACTAGAAAATATTTCTCGCGCCGCCAACGCAATTTGGAGCATTAAACATGCCGCCGATATTGTTAAAGAGTTCAAACCAAATGTTGTCGTCGGGACGGGCGGCTATGTCTGCGGACCTATTCTCCTTGCCGCCAGTCTTATGAAAGTTCCGACGCTGATTCAAGAACAAAATGCCGTTGCGGGCATCACCAATAAAATTCTGTCTAAGTTCGTGAATAAAATCGCGGTCGGCACTCAAGACGCCCTGAAAAATTTCCCTGCTAACAAGACTACTTACACTGGCAATCCCATTCGCGCTGAAGTTCTTGCCGCTAAGAAGGAAGACGGGCTACGCGAATTTAATTTCACTGCCGATAAGCCCATTGTTTTAATTTCGGGAGGCTCTCGCGGCGCACGCAGTATCAATGACGCTATGATTGACGTTTTGAAAGTCGCGGCACAAAAAAATTCTGCGCAATTTCTCCACGTCACTGGCAAGGGCGAATTTGATTCCGTCACGAAAAAATTATCCGACGTTGACGCGCCCAATATAAGAATCGTCCCGTATCTTTACAACATGCCGCGAGCTATGGCTATGGCTGACTTAGCAATTTTCCGCGCAGGCGCAACCGGTATTGCCGAATTGACAGCGCGAGGCGTCCCCTCAATTTTAATCCCTTATCCCTACGCGGCTGAAAATCATCAAGAATTCAATGCGCGGGCACTTGTCGACGCGGGCGCGGCTCGTATGATTCTTAACAAAGACTTGACCGCTCAGCTTTTGCAAAAAAATCTCGACGAACTTTTAGCTTCGCCGAAAACACTTAAGGAAATGGCAAAGGCAAGTTTGTCGCTCGGCAAACCTAATGCCGCTGACGAAATTGCCGATATGATTTTAGATTTAACTTGAGGAGGAAAAATATTTTGAAACTCGATGACTTAAAGAAATATCACTTTGTAGGGATTGGCGGCGTGGGTATGAGTGCGCTCGCTAAAATTTTGATTGAGCTTGGTTGCGAAGTCAGCGGCTCGGACGCTAAAGACTCTCCGACGCTCGATATGCTTAAAAAGCTCGGCGCAAGAATTTTCGTCGGGCACAAGGCTAAAAATATCCTTGACGATAAAGGCAATCCCGTCGAAGCTATCGTTTGCTCGTCGGCTATCCCAACTGATAACCCCGAAGTCGTCGCCGCCGGCAAATTCAAAGTTCCTAAGCTTCACCGCTCCGACATTAACGCTTATCTGCTGAACTCGCGCAAGGGCATTGCAATTTCCGGCTCGCACGGCAAAACCACGACAACTTCAATGATTGGCTACGTTTTGCACAGCGCGAACGTCGACCCAACTATAATTATCGGCGGCGAATCAACCGACTTGGGCACCGGCGCGATTTTAGGAAAAAGTGATTGGCTCGTTACTGAAGCAGACGAAAGCGACGGCTCCTTTTTGACGCTCAAACCCGCTATCGCTGTCGTCACCAACGTCGAAGACGACCACCTTGACCATTACGGCACTATGGATAGAATTCGCGCTGCCTTCAAAATTTTTATCGAAAACGTCAACCGCGAATCCGGTGTTGCTGTCCTGTGCTTTGATAACGATAATCTGCGCGGGCTTGCTAAGGAAATCGACCGTAAAATTATTTCCTACGCCATTGATAATCCCGCAGACTTTATGGCGAAAAATATCCGAACGACGCCTAAAGGAATAAACTTTGAAGTCATGCACGGCGAAGAAACTTTAGGCAAAATTCAGCTCGCAATTCACGGGCGGCATAACGTCCTTAACGCACTCGCGACGATTGCCACTGCTTTTGAAGTCGGCTTGACTTTTGAGCAAATCGCAGAAGGTTTAAGTAACTTTCACGGCGCGAAAAGGCGTTTTCAAACTAAAGGGCGCGTCAGAAATATTTTAATCGTCGATGACTACGCGCACCACCCAACCGAAATCGCCGCTACTCTTAAAGCTGCTCGCGAAACTAAGCCTCATAAAATTTTCTGTATTTTTCAACCGCATAGATATAGCCGCACGCAACTTTTGCTTAAAGAATTCGGTAGCGCGTTCCGTGAGGCTGATAATTTAATCCTAACCGACGTTTACTCCGCTGGTGAAGAAAAAATTTCCGGCGTAAGTGGCGCGTCTATTCTTCAAGAAGTTTTGAGCACCACTAATCAAGCCGTCTCCTACATTCCTAAGCGCGAAGACATTGCCGCCGCTATTAAAAATGAACTTTCGCCCGGCGATTTGGTTATCACTATGGGCGCAGGAGATATTTACAAGACTGGAGAGGAACTTTTAGACATGCTCAAAGATTTTACTGACAAGAAAATTATCGTAGTTTGCGGCGGTCCTTCCACAGAGGCTGAAGTTTCAAGACGCACCGGCAAAGCTATCGCCGACGCGCTTAAATCTAAAAATTATAACGTTGAATTGCTCGAACTCAATCCGCAGACTTTCGCGCAGACCATTCGCGAAAAAAATTGCGATATTGTCTTTAACGCCCTTCACGGCAAATACGGCGAAGATGGATTGATTCAAGGCACGCTCGATATGCTCAAAATCCCCTACACCGGTTCGGGCGTTCTCGCCGCCGCTGTTACTATGGATAAAGTCGCAACGAAACATTTCCTCAACTCCGCGCAGATTTCTACGCCCAAATTTGCTATCTATCGCGAAGTCGACCGCCGCGACGAACTCGCTTCCGAAATTGAAAATAAATTTGGGTTGCCCGTCGTCATTAAAGCCGCGTCGCAAGGCTCAAGTATCGGCGTAACTATCGTTGAACATTCCGAAGAAATTGCCGAAGCTATCGAAAACGCTTTCACTTACGGCGACGAAATTTTAGTTGAAGAATTCATACGCGGACGCGAATTGACCGTTGCCGTTATGGGCAATGAAGACGAAGCCGACGCCCTGCCTGTTATCGAAATCACTACGACAACCGGTCGCTACGATTATAAAACGAAATATACTAAAGGCATGTCAACGCACATTTGCCCCGCGCAGATTCCCGACGAACTCACTGCACAAGTCCAAAAGCTTGCCGTCGCCGCCTTCAAAATTTGTAAATGCTCCGGCGTCGCCCGCATTGACGTTATGCTTTCCGAAAAGAATATTCCATACGTTATCGAAATTAATTCCGTGCCCGGTATGACTGAAACTTCCCTTGTCCCTGACGCCGCCCGCGCCGCCGGTATCGATTTTCCTGAACTCTGCGAAAAAATTCTTGCTCTCTCCGACTTTTAAAGGAGCTGTTTAACATGAAACACTTTTTCTCTGAGATTGATGAAGTAACTTTGACTTTCAGCGACATTAAAACCAATCGCGACGGCATGGAGTACATTAAAATTTACTTTGAACACCCCAACGAAACCGGCTTTGATTTTCTGGAATCAACTTTGCCCGCTTTGCGTGTAAAATCTTCCGAAGGCTTCAGCAAAAAAGAAACTGATGATTTATTGGACTACGCAAGAACAAATGCTTTCCTTATCTGGGAGATTGCTAGCAAGGACGGTGACGAAATTGCCGCAAGTGTGTAGGTTGCTCGGCTATCTGATTTTCTTCTGGTCAAATGAAAATAATGAACCGCGCTTAGAACATAATAAAAGCCGCATTCCCGCCAAAGATTTAAATCGAATTATGCAATGGCTTGCAGCTAATAAAACGCTTGTCGAAATGAAATGGAACGAGCATTTTAAATAAGCGGGGGCAACTATGGTTAAACTTTACGACACGAGCGGGCACGGCTACATTGAAGTTGAGGTCGCGCAATTCTATTCCAATGATTACCCTATGTTCTTCGCAAAAACCGACAAGGATTCTTATCTGCGCGACTTCGACCAGCCTTTTTATACTATTCCAGAAATGCGCAAGGGTTCTCAGCCGACTGACAACGGAAATTTAATCGTCGAAGCGGCGGATTATGACGAATTTATTAAACGCGAGCCAAAAGCTAAAAATTGGATTCGACCTTTTGTCGGCGCAGAAGAATTTATTCACAACAAGAAAAGATTTTGCCTTTGGCTTGAAGATTGCCCGCCTAATGAAATAAAATCTATGCCGCGTGTCTATCAGCGCGTTAAAAATGTTCGCGAATTCAGATTGGCAAGCAAGAAAGTCGCCACTCGTAAAGACGCTGAAACGTCCTGGCTTTTTCAAGAACGCCGCCAACCTAAATCAAATTATCTGTTGGTGCCGCGTGTCAGCTCTGAACGCCGCGAATATATTCCTATTGGTTACATGGACGCGAATGTTATTTGTAGCGACGCTAATTTAATGATACCCGATGCAATGCTTTGGCACTTCGGCGTTTTGACAAGCTTGCCGCATATGGTTTGGATGCGTATGGTTTGCGGGCGGCTGAAAAGTGATTATCGCTATTCCGCGCATATAGTTTATAATAATTTCCTGTGGCCGCCGTTTTGGCGCGAAGTTGAGCGAACAGCGGCAGAAATTTTAGCGGCGCGGCGGAATTATCCCGAAGCGAGTTTTGCCGACCTTTACGACCCGCTACTTATGCCCAAAGATTTGCGGCTTGCGCACGAAAAAAACGACCGCGCAGTTATGGCGTCTTATGACTTCCCGAAAAATATGAGCGAACAGCAAATGCAAATAGCTTTCCTGAAAATGTACGAGGCGACGCGAAACATGGAGGAACTTTTTTATAAATAAGGCGGTGATGATATGGCTAAAATCAGACGGCGACGGAGATTCGGACGGCTTTTCAGAGGAATAATTTTCCTTGTCGTAAGCGCGGCGGTATTGGGCTTTTTTGTTTACATGCCGTTTTTCACGCTGAGCGAATTGAAACTCGTCGGCGTAAAATATCTCACACAAGAAGACATTTTGAAATCAGGAAATATTTACATGGGCGAACCAATGTTCAAATTGGAGACGGACGTTGTGCAAAGCCGCCTGTTGAAAGATTTACGGATAGAAGAAGTTAGCGTGCGCCGTCATTTGCCGCATACGCTGGAGATTAAAATCAAGGAACGCCGCCCGCTAGCAACCCTCAACTGCAATTACGGATATATCGACCTTGACCGCAATGGCGTCATTATCGACAGCTACAAGAGTTTAAAGACTATGAAAATTCCCATGATAACCGGTGTTAATGTCAACGATTTGTATATCGGCGATACCGTTGAAGACGAGCTTGTTAGGCAAATTTTGGACTTCCTGCAGAGACTTGACGAAGAGACGCTTAATCGCCTGTCGGAAATTGCGATTGTGGAGGCGGATTATATCGTAATGTACAGCGCGACCGAACGTCCCGTTCAAATTCGACTGGGTAAATTGGAGCGGCTCGACGAAAAAGCGCGTTTAACTGAAGATTTTCTGCGCGACCTTGAAACTAATCCGCATCCCGTCGAGTACGTCGACTTCAATTACACTACGCCATTTATAAAGCTAGCGCAATGAAAAAGTCGCCCTCCAAATTGGAAGGCGGCTTTTTCTTTATGTCTTCTTTTCGCTCTGCTTGCCAATATTTACCAGAATTCCAATCGCCGCCATTATGACGATAAGCGAAGTTCCACCATAACTTATGAAGGGCAACGGCACGCCCACAACCGGTATCATGCCGCCGACCATAAATAAATTCGCTATCGCTTGACCGACAATTAAAATCATTATGCCCATTCCTAAAACTTGCCCATATTCGTCCCGCGCTTTGTTGGCAATCCGCGCCGCGTAGACTGCAAACGCCGCAAATAATAAGAATACAAATATTGCACCTAAAAAGCCGTTCTCTTGACAGAAAATCGCGAACGCAAAATCCGTGTGCGCCTCCGGCAAATAATCATATTTGCTGACACCAACGCCAAGCCCCATTCCTGTCAATTCGCCCGAACCTATCGCCGATAAAGATTGCACCGTTTGATAGCCGACATTTTGCGCGTCCGACCACGGGTCGAAAGTTATTTTCAAGCGGTCTAGGCGATAAGGCTCGCGATATATCAAAACTCCAGCTAAAAAAAGCGCGCCGCCCACTAGTTGCAAAATTTTGTTTCTGCTCAAGCCCGAAATCATTAGCATTAAAAGCGGTATCCCTAAAATTATTGACGCCGTGCCCATGTCTGGTTCAAGCTCCGTCAAGACTGTAAAGGCGAAAATTATCGCCATTTGAATTGTCTTGTAATGCAATTCTTGTTCCAATCTTATTTTGGAGGAAATGTACGCCGCCACAATCATTATCGAGACGAGTTTTGCCAGCTCTGCCGGTTGAAATTGTCCTATCGGCAACGGCAACCAGCGTTGCGCACCATTGACGACCGGACCGAATATCAAAACTGCTATCAACGCAATGAATGTTCCCAGCACAAGCCAAAATATTACTTTGCGCCAAACATGATAATCGAAATACAAGCACAAGGCGAACGCAAGCACCCCGATAAAGACGTTCAGGACGTGTCGTTTCAAAAAAAAGTAAGGCGTCCCGAATTCCGCCTCTGCGAATATGAAACTTGAGCTGAATACATTTATCGTGCCGAGAACTAAAAGCACGACCGTTATTGCGATTATTGCTTCCATGTCGCTTGTCCAAAATCTTTTAACGCCGGCTTGATTCAGCTCCTTTTTCGGAACTTCAGCCATTTAATCAACTCCCTTAAACGTCGCGGAAAATAATTGGCAAGGTTTTTATCTGCAAGCGATTTTTAATCAGCCAAACTGTCATTAAATGTTCCGCCACAAAACTTATCACCCGATATTCTCGCGGGTCGTCGGAGCTTGCAAGATTAGTTGTCGCTAAAATTTCTTCCGTCGCGTCGATTATGAACGAAAACAGCCATTCGCAATAGCCGTTGAAAATTTCCCAGCGCGTTATGAAAATTTCGTAGCAGAAGACGCCAAAACTATTATTGACGCGGTCATAAGCCGCAAGATAATCAGGTTGCCGCGCCGCGATATATTTTCTAATCGTATTCATGACGTGTTCGGCAAGTTCGCGCCCGCTCAACATAATTTTCCAGTCGTAAAGCGCAACGTGCCCGAATTTGCAATCGTTGACGATAATATCATTTTCGCGCAGAAGTTCGGACGCTTCGTCGGTCGTCAAAATGTTTTCACCGTCGACCGTAAAAAATCTTCGGTAGTGCACAAAGCCAATAAGATTATGACTCATATTCTTCCAAAGCCAATAAAGCGCGGTTAGCTCGTTCAGATAGGGATTCAAGCGGCTGATATTGTCGCCGGAATCGTCGCCGAGATAGCCGAATTTTTCTTTGGCGAGCGCGTGCCCCGCGTGAATTATTTCGTAACCTTCGGGCAGGGCGGCAAGCTTAGCGTCCTTGTGCGTGACGACGTAAATTTTAGAATTGGCGCGAATAAATTTTTCTAGCAAGAGCCAGTTGCCGTTTAGGGCGGGGAACGCAGAAACTTTTTCAAAGGCGTTTTCGGTTGCAGTCAAGAATTTTTCAAGCGCGGAATTTTTCCTAGCGAATATAAGAATATTTTCCGCTAATAAATCCGTCGCAACAAGCGCAGTGATAAATTCTTCGGGCGTGCGGTCGTTGGTGAAAAGTAGCGCGTCGAAAAATTTATATCGGCACTCGTCAAGCGAAGAATAAATTTCGCCGTAAAAATTCCTAAGCGCGGGATAAGTTTCAGCGTCGGCAATGCCCGCGATTTTAGATTTGAAGTCGGGGAACATATAGTAATCATTTTTGGCAAAATAGCCGTCAACGTCAAGCGTGCGGAAAAGTTTCAGCGCGTGAATCAGATTGAAAATTTGAACGGCATTATTCAGCGAGAAAAAATTATTCGTCGCGTAGTTTAAAAGCGTCGGCAAGGTGATAACGCGGTCAATCAATCCGAGCGCGTAAAGCTCCCTGAAACGCAATAAATATTCGTCGTGGCTTTCGATAACGATATAATCCGCCGCGTCATCCAAAACTTTTCTAAGAAAGTCGATAGAAATTTCCATGCCGTCAAAGAAAACTCGAAAGTCGCCGTTAAGTTTGTAATCGTTCGCCGCTACAACATGAGCCGGAACGATAAATTCTCCACGCTCCGCCGCGCCTCTGAAAGAAATTCTCCCGACAATTTCAACGTCTGGTAAATGGTCGCGTCGTCCACACCAAAGGATTTTTGGTTTATACAAAGTTCGTCACTCACTTTAAATATTTATGTAGCATTTCAATCAACTTTGGAATATCAAGCGGTTTGGCAAGGTGGTCGTCCATGCCCGCCTTAATTGCGTTTTCCTTGTCTTCGTCGAAAGCGTTCGCCGTCATAGCGACAATCGGAACGGTTCTAGCGTCCCTGCGACTTAGTGCGCGAATATTGCGCGTTGCTTCGTAGCCGTTCATAACCGGCATTTGCACATCCATTAAAATTATATCGTAGTAATACGGTGGCACAGTCTTAAACATTTGCACCGCGTCGGAACCATCGCTTGCGTCTTCGACTTCAAGCCCAATTTCAGTCAGAACCGCCTTTGCAATCTCACGATTAACTTCAATATCCTCAACTAACAAAACGCGTTTGCCGCTAAAATCCGTCGCCGATAAATCATGTTGATTAGTTTCGTCCTCGTCGCGTCCGTGAATCGCTCGCGAAAGGGCATTTTTTAAATCGGACATAAACAAAGGCTTCGTGCAAAATGTTGTAACACCTGCCGCCCGCGCCTCAAGCTCAATGTCGGAATAGTCGTAAGCCGTCAAGATTATCACGGGCGCAGTCTCCCCGACGATACGCCGAATTTGCCGGACAGTTTCAATGCCGTTTTGGTCAGGCATAAGCCAATCAACAATATAGGCGTCAAACGGGTCGTCATCAAGGGCGCGACCTGCGCGGAAAACAGCTTCACGCGGCGAAGTCGTCCACTCTGAACGCATGCCCATTTGCTTAAGCATAGCCGTCACTGATTCGCAAGTATTGAAGTCGTCATCAACAACAAGGGCGCGAAGATTATCCAACTCCTTAATAGAAATTTGTTTAACGTTCTGCTGAAGTTTAAGGTCAAGCGTCACGGTGAATTCCGAGCCTTTATCCTTTTCGCTCTCAACTTCGATTGTGCCGCCCATTAGCTCAACCATTTTCTTAGTAATGCTCATGCCAAGCCCCGTGCCTTGAATGCCGCTTTTGGTCGAAGTCTCTTCGCGTTCAAAGGCGTCAAACACGTGTTTTAAAAATTCCTTACTCATGCCCAAGCCGTTATCCTTGATTCTGAATTCGTATTTGGCGCAACCGGCAATTTCGGAATCGTATTGGGAAATGCGGAAGAAAATTGAGCCAGTCGCGGGCGTGTACTTAACAGCATTGCTCAAAATATTTATCAGTATCTGATTAATTTTCAGCGGGTCGGCGTAAACGTCTTCGTTCTTGACTTTGAAAGCGTCGATTTGGAATTTCTGTTGCTTAGCGATAATCTGCGGCTGAATAATGTGAATCAGATTGTGAATAAGGTCGGAAAGATTGCATTCCTGCTGCGCGACTTCGACGCGCCCGCTTTCAATTCGGCTCATGTCAAGAATATCGTTTATCAGCCCGAGCAGATGATTGCTTGAAGTTAAAACTTTTTCGAGAGAATCTTTAACTTGCGTGCGATTGTCGAAGTGGCGCAGGGCTAAATTCGTAAAGCCAATGATAGCGTTCATGGGCGTGCGTATGTCGTGGCTCATATTGGACAAGAAAATTGTTTTAGAGGCGTTCGCGTGCTGTGCTTGCGCGAGTGCGTCAGCAAGTTCCTGATTTTTAGCTAAAGCTTCGCGGGTTTGCTCATCAACGTTCGCAAAGCCGACGCCGACTGCGTGCATGCCTTCATCAATTTTGGCAATGCGAATCATCATAAAATGTTCCACGCCGTATCTTATCAACAAATAGCGGTGCGAAATTATTTCATTATCGGCAAGGCGAGCGCGAATATTTTCCGGCTGAATGAAATCCAGAAGGGCTTCGCGGTCATTGGGGTGAACATAGGTTTGCGCGTAGTTTTCCATAGCCGCTTGAAATTTTACAACGTCGCTTTGCTTGCGATTGAGTTGCGCTCCAATATCGGGCGCGACGCGATAACAAACCGCCTCGTCAGAATCTAAATTCAAATGGTAGACAAGCCGATAATCAACCGTTAAAGCCTGAATCATTTCGCTTTGACGACGGCGGCGGCGTTCTTCGGAAAGTAATTGCGTTTGCAAGCGGAATTTTTCTTCCATTTCCTCGCGCTTGATTCTATTTTCGGCGTCGGAAAGATTTTTCTGGTGCAAGAGTTTTTGATTTTTCTTAGCCTGCGAAATTATCAGCCAAAAAACTATCGCCATAGCCGCGATTGTGAAAAGCATTTGAATCAAGGAGCGTTGCCGAATTTCAGCGTTGACGGCGGCAATCTCTTCTTGAATTTTATTTTCGCGAATCAGATAGGACAGCATCCAATCGGTACCGGCGACAGGACGATAATAAAGCGACTCCTTGACGCCGCGATAAGTGAAAGACGACATGCCTTGACGAGCATTACCGAAATCTTCTTTAATCTTTTCATAGGAAAAGCCCGAGTCGAATTTAGCTTCAGTTATTGCGGTCAAAAGATTAGTGCCACTGGAAAGCCCGCCTAAAACCGCGTCAGTTAGCGAATCACCGTTGGTGTAGTAGAGATTAAAGAAAGTCATTTCGCTTTGGGTTGTGTGAACTAAGATACCTTGCAGAAATCTTGACATGGAAAGTTGCAGGAAACAATTTCTAATGGGCGTGCCTTGAAAGCTGACATTTTCAACGGGAATAGCGACGTAAACTTTTTTATTGTTCGTGAAAACTTTAGAGGCGTTAATAGGCAAGGTCGCGAAAAAATATTGTGTCGAATCGGATAGCCTGCCTTCGGGCGTATAAACCGCGCCGCTTGTACTGGCTAAGGCGAATTGGTCAACGTCGTAAAGAACTTTCATTTTGCCCAGAAACGCACTAAGAGTTTCGACGCTTTGCAAATCGGCGGGAGAGATAACTTTCATAGCCGCACGCAAATTATCGACACGAACATTTATTCGGGCGTTTATAACTTGTTCGCGCCGGTCAGTTAATTCGCGCAGATATAACGAGCCGACAGAATGAACCGTTTCATTTGTGGCGGTTTGTTCGCTCTTATTTATCCACAGCGTCGATAAAATCACTAGCACAGCAACAATCGCGCCGCCCACTATCGCCATTGATATTGTACTTTTATTTTGATTGCTTTCGTTTAAATTTTTATCTTCCATGACAAGGCCTCTTTAAAAAGTTTATGCGCAGATTTTATTAGAATTGGTTAAATATATCAAGCGATATTTTTTCGCGCAGGTTTTATAAATTTTTATTGCGATTTTAATTTACCTCTGATATAGTGAAAAAAATTTGCATAAGGAGGCAGTCATCATGTTCATGAGAAAAATAATTGCGGCGATATGCGCACTCATGATAATTTGTTCGCTAAATTGCGCCGCCGCAAAAAGATTGGTTGCCGTTATGCCGCTTGAAAATGTTTCCGGCTACAACGAGCAGAAAGTTGCCGAGATTTTAACCGAACAATTAACTGTAGCCATACACAATGCCGGAACTTATGGAGTTGTCGAGCGGACGCAACTTGGCGCGATACTTCGCGAACAAGGCTTTCAAAATATTGCTGTCGACCCTATCCGCGCTGTTGAGCTGGGCAAATTGAGTGGCGCGGATTATACTTTGGTAGGCAAGGTGACTACAGCCTTTGTCGAAACTAATCCGGCGATAACTACCATTGCGACAATCGGCGCGGCTCTAGGGCTTGGCGGCTTCACTGATACGGCGGGCGGTTTCATTCCAAAATTCAAGGGCGTAATCGGTTTGGAATATCGAATGGTTGACAACACGACGGGCGAAATTATCACCGCAAAAATCGTCGAGGGTAGCAAGACCGGCGCAAGCGTGGAAAGTGCTTTCAACAACTCTTGCAAAAATGTCATTGAAAATTTCTTGAAGGAATTCGCTAACGTTAAACCGCCCGCGCCAACTTATCGTCAAGAGGAATCGAATTGGAGCTATTGATATGAAAAAATTCGCGATAATAATTTTCTCGTTGCTAATGATATGCGCGACGGCGGCGGCTAAAAATGTTACCGTGACAGGTACAGGCTTAACTGCGACGGACGCAGAAAATGATGCGCTTAGGGCGGCGGTTGAAAATACTTTGGGCGTGCTCGTTGACGCTGAAACGCTTGTTCAAAATAATATGCTAATCAGCGACCAAATTTATACGCAGTCACGCGGCTTCGTCAATGAATATCACGTCGTGAACCGCGAAGAAGTCGGCGGCGTTTGGCGCGTCACGATTAACGCAACGGTTGACGACCAGCCCAATTCAAAACTCATGAACGAATTGACGCGGCTTGGGATTATCAATGTGCAACTGCGCAATCCAAAAATTGCCGTCTATGTCCCCGAACAGCATTTAAATTACGCACTCGGCGGCGCGGGCGGTGAAACTGCCATTGTTAAAGCTCTGCTGAACGCGGGCTTTTCAAATGTCGTCGAAGTCGGCACTGGGCTAAATTATCAAAGCCCTATGGCAATGAACGTCGCGCAGATGAAACAGGCGGCGCAAACTTTCGGCGCGGATATTATGATTGTCGGCGAAAGTTTTAGCGAAGGCGTCGGCGATATGGGAAATTATCTGCCGGGCAATCAAGTTACGAACATGCAAGCTTGCCGCGCCCGCGTCGAAGCGAAAATGTTTATTGTTCGGACTGGACAAGTTATCGCGGCGGACGGAAAATATGGTTCAGCCTACGACAATTCGCAAGCAATCGCCGCTAAGAAAGCTCTTGCTTCGGCGGGCGAGCAAATGGGAAATTATTTCGTTGACCAGATAACCGGCATGTATACTTCGCGGCAGGGCATCGAGGTTATTGTTTATGCAGCTGACTTTTCAAAAATAAATCTGGTGCAGAGTGCGCTTGGCAGAGTTAATCGCGTCAAGAATATAAATCTTTCAAGCTACGAAAATGGACGCGCAGTTTTCAATATCAGCTATGGCGGCTCGCCGCAAACACTTTTTAACGAACTGCAAGCACTGACGCCCGCCGAATTAACTTTGCAATCTTTAGCTTACAACACGTTGACGATTAATGTTAGATAAATTTGGAGGTAGAAAAATGATTGAAATTTGTATTGGACTGATTGCGGGGCTTTTGATAATTACCGCGCTGAAATTTTTTATCGAGTTGCCTTTTAAACTGATTTGGAATAGTCTAATCGGCGCAGTAATTCTTTGGCTCGTGAACTTAACGGGGATAATCGTTATAAAGATAACTTTCATACACGCGCTGATTGTCGGTATTTTCGGCGTGCCGGGATTAATTTTGCTGGCTATTTATCTTAACTTTATCAAATGAGGTGATTTGCATGAAGAAAATTTTATTGCTCTTGTTGATGATTTTAACGGTGAGCGGTTGCGGCGGCGAGGAGAAAAGCGAAATTCGCGTTGGAACGATTACGCAACTGAACTCAACGCCCGAACAAGCAAAGAAATTCGCGAGCGGCGACGCAATAGATTTTTACGACGACTTTAACTCAATGCAAATGGCTCTTGCGTCGGAAAAAATTAAAGCGGTTCAAACGTATGAAAGCGTTGCTAAATACATGGCCGCGAATAATCCCGACTACGTGATAAAAGAATCGCAGGTGGTTAAGCTTGTCGACAATTTCTGTTGCGCAATGCGCGAGCAAGATGATGACCTTAGACAATCTTTCGACACGGCGATTGGTGCAATGAAAGCTGATGGCACTCTCAACAAGATGATTGAGGAATTTATACAATTTCCTTTGGAAATCCCGCCTTCAATCGAAATGACTAATTTTGACGGCGCAGATACAATCAAAGTCGGGATAACCGGCGACTTGCCGCCATTGGATTTAGTTCTTGCCGACGGGACGCCCGCAGGATTTAATACCGCCGTGCTTGCTGAAATTGGCAAGCGCATTGGCAAAAATATCGAACTCGTGCAGATAACTAGTGGAGCACGTGCCGCTGCTTTGACTTCTGGACAAGTCGACGTTATTTTTTGGGTAGTTGTGCCCGCTGACTCTCAACGCCCGAAAGATTTTGATACGCCTGCAGGCGTTGCCGTGACGGAATCTTATTATCAAGACGAAGTTTATTACGTAACTTTTGCTAACATTGCTAATGCTTTCTAAGTAAGAATCCTTGACAGGGCGGCGCGGGCAGTGTAGTATTGAAAAAAATTCTGAAATTAGGTTTGGAAATGTTTAACTATCCGCTTGACGTAATAATGGTTCCGATTCAAGCTTTGCTGTTCGTGTTCACCTTCTATCTTTGCATAATTGGATTTTTCGGAATGTGGCGGCGCAAAGAAATTAAAATCAAGACGCCGCAAAAGAAATTCGCTGTGATTGTCGCTGCGCATAACGAAAGCGCGGTTATCGCGCCGCTCATTGAAAATTTAAAGTCGCTTGATTATCCCGACGAACTTTACGACATTTTTGTTATCGCTGACAACTGCTCCGACAATACCGCTGAAATTGCCGAACAAAAAGGCGCAATCGTCTGCAAGCGCGTCGACGAAACGAAAAAGTCTAAGGGCTTCGCGCTCGAATGGATGTTTGAAAAACTTTTCGACATGGAAAAGCGCGGGCAAATTTATGACGCGGTCGCAATCTTCGACGCCGATAATCTCGTTCATCCGAATTTTTTAATGGAGATGAACAACCGCCTTTGCAAGGGCGATAAAATTATTCAAGGCTTCCTCGACGCAAAAAATCCCTACGATACATGGGTTAGCGGAACGTTCGCGATTGCCTTTTGGGTTATCGATTATGTCAGCCATCTTGCCAAAACGAATTTAGGTTTATCGGCGGTTTTGGGCGGAACGGGCATGTGCATTACTCTTGACGTTCTCAAAAAGCACGGTTGGCGAGCGACTTGCTTGACTGAAGATATGGAATTTACAATGAAATCGCTTGCCGAAGGACTCAAGACGACTTGGGCGCACGACGCCATTGTTTACGACGAAAAGCCGTTGACTTTTGCGCAATCGTGGACGCAGAGAAAACGTTGGGCGCAAGGGCAATTCGATGTTGCGCACCGCTTTATTCCAAAAATGCTCCGCGAAGGTTGGCGCAGAAAAGATATTCGGCTTTGGGACGGTTGCCTTTATCTTTTGCAGCCGCATTTTTTAATGCTGTCGTCGTTCTTTTTCCTTATGAGTTATATTCAACTGGCGGTCGGCACGCTCTATACAAATATTTATTCCATCCTGCCAAGTCAAATTTTAATGGTGATAATGGTTGCGCAATACGTCCTGCCAATGATTATCCTAATCAAAGTTCGCGCTAAGTTGAAGTCGTGGTGGTATCTGTTGTTTTATCCGCTTTTTATTTATTCGTGGATACCGATAATTTTCTTAGGCTTCATACACCGCAACGAACATGAATGGGCGCATACGCAACATACGCGCTCAATGAGTTATGACGACTTTATAAAAAAACGAACTTATAGAAATTAAAAAAGCCCCAATGTTTTATCGGGGCTTTTTTTTATAAAAATTTTTTCATTGAAGGTTAATCGTCTTTCCACCCTTTATACGTTGCCGCTGAAGTTTTGTTACACGCTTTAAAAATTTTCTTGCAAGGAAAATGTTCGTCCGCATTGAATATTTGCGCGGGAGGTTGAAATTATGAGAAGTGAAGCAGATTTTACATATTACATACAAAATCGCTTGGAGGCAGTCGAAATTTTTTCTGACACTCAAAGCAGTCACAACTTAGAAATTGACGGCGCATTGAAGACTGCGTCCAAAAATCAGACGGGACTGCGCGGTTATCCCGACCATGTCGCGCTTGTCGACGATTTTATTTTAGTCATGGAAGATAAATCCGACCGTTCAAAGCTCGTCCTGCGCGACGCCGGCGAAATTTCCCTTAACTCCAACGCCGTGCAAAATTACGCGGTCAACGGCGCACTCTTCTACGCGCAGAAAATTCTTGACGGCACCCGCTATAAGAAAATTTTCGCTTTCGGCAACGTCGGCGACAGAAAACACCACATCATTAAGCCAATCTTTATCGATGAGCAAAAGAATATTACCGAACTTCCCGAAGTCGATACTTTCAAGAATTTTACGGCGGAAAATATCGGTAGTTACTATCGCCGCATGGTTTTAAAAGAAATTCCGCCCGAAGAATTAGAACTGCGCCAAATCCTACGCCGCGCAGAAATTCTTCATGAACACTTGCGCAATTATGGGCAACTCGGCGAAGACGAAAAGCCTTTAGTCGTCTCGGCTATCCTACTCGCGCTCGCGGAAGGGAAAAATTTTAACGTCAACCAACTCACCGGCGATACGATTCACACTGACGGCGAAAAAATTTTTGAACACGTCAAGAATCATCTGACACGCGCTAACGTCCGCCCCGAAGTCAAAAAGGAGCGCGTCCTCAATCAGTTCCGCTTGATTAAAGACCGCCCCATTCTTAGCACTGTCAATCGCACGCTAGAAAAGACGCCGCTCAGGTTTTTTACTGAATTCATTGCCGACAAGATTTTTGAGGCTGTCGTCAACAACTCGGCTGAAGATTATCTCGGTAGGTTTTACGGCGAATTTATCAGCTATAGCGGCGGCGACGGGCAATCTTTAGGCGTCGTGCTCACTCCGCGCCATATCGCCGAACTTTTCTGCGACCTCGTCGACCTTCGCTCCGATGATATTGTTTTCGACCCGTGTTGCGGAACAGGTTCTTTCCTTATCGCCGCTATGAGCCGCATGCTTAACGCCGCCGACGATTTTCAGCGCAAAAATATTAAGCAGAAGCAAATTCACGGCATTGAAGCCCGCGAAGATATGTTTTCTATCGCAACAACCAATATGATTCTGCGCGGCGACGGGCAAAGCAATTTACTTTGCGGCGATTTCTTTTCCTACGACCCCGATAACTTGCAAATTAAATTCGGCGCGACTGTAGGCATGATGAATCCGCCCTACTCTCAAGCTAAAAACGCCGCGACTGCTCATTTGTCCGAACTGCGCTTTATAAATCATTTGCTCAACTCGATTACGCGAGGTGGGCGCGTTGCGGTTATCGTTCCAGTCTCCACTATGATTGGCAAAACTCGCGATGACAAAATTATAAAGGGCGACATTCTGCGCCGCCACACTCTTGAAGGCGTCATAAGTCTCAATAAAAATACTTTCTACCGAATTGGAACCGTGCCTTGCATTGCGATTTTCACCGCCGGCGAGCCGCACTCTAAATCCAAGCTCGTTAAGTTCATAAACTTTGAGGACGACGGCTTTGAAGTTAAAAAGCATGTGGGACTTGTCGAGACCGAACGCGCTAAGGATAAGAAATTTTACTTGCTGGACTGTTGGCGCGGCAAAATTAAAGATGCGCCGTCAAAATTCATGGTCGAGACGACGATTGAGCCTGCCGACGAGTGGCTACACTCTTTCTATTATTACAATGACGAATTGCCCGCCGATAACGATTTTGCCGACACTACCGCCGATTATCTCACCTTTGAATTTAATATGATTGCTCACGGGCGCGACTATCTCTTTCCGCGTAAAAAAAAACTGCCGCCGCTGACTGAAACGCCGCCGCCGCTTAACTCTAAACGCTGGGGAAAATTTTTGCTTAGTGATTTATTTACATTTGAATCTGGAAAATGCAGTCAAGCTAATCAACTGACTAAAGCAGAAAATGGAATTCCTTATATTGGCGCAACGAACAGAAATAACGGCGTATTAGATTTTGTTGAACCAGACGAAAAATTTATCAGTCGAGGAAATGCTATTGCATTCGTTTGCGACGGCGAAGGCTCAATGGGATATTCATTTTACAAAGCTGAAGATTGTATTGCTACAACAAATATTATCTTCGGCTACGCAAATTTTTTAAACAGATATGTAGGTATGTTTATTACGACAACTGCCGATAAAGTTCGTGGCAAATACAGTTACAATTATAAACGTCGGCTTCTTCGATTGCGTAAAGAAAAAATTCTTCTTCCCGTGACTGAAGACGGCACGCCCGATTTCGACTACATGGAAGATTACATTCGGGCTATCGAAGAAAAAATTCTGCAAAGTTATCGCGAATATATAACCGAATTAAATGCCTCCCCCAGAGATATGCCAATTCTATCATTGAATGAAAAGATTTGGCGACCGTTCTTTATCAGTGACTTATTCCGGCTTGAAACGGGCAAATCAAAAGGCTTGAATCATATTAAAGAAGACGCGAGCGGCATTTCATATCTTGGCGCGACGAATAGAAATAACGCGGTCTTAACTTTCGTCAATCTTGAGGAAAATCTTATTCAGCGCGGGAACTGCATTGCGTTTATAAGAAACGGCGAAGGCTCAATTGGCTATTCTGTTTACAAGCGCGAAGACTTCATAGCGACGAGCGATATAACTTGCGGCTACGCTGATTTTCTAAATGAATTCGTCGGCATGTTCATAACGACTGTTGCCGATAAAGTTCGCGGTAAATACAATTTCAACTACAAGCGGAGCGATACACGGCTTAGGCGTGAAAAGTTAATGTTGCCGATAACTAGCGACGGCGCGCCCGACTTCGCCTACATGGAAACTTATATAAAAAATTTTGTCGCGGGCAAATATCGCCGCTACCTTGAATACCTTGACGGGCAATAAAAATATTCAAACTTCGTTGACGGTGAGGATAGAATCAACTTTCAAGTCGATGCGGCGATTTAAATCGATGAATTCGCCTTTAGAATTCTGGACAACGGGCAATGACGTAATTCGCGAATCGTCAATGTAAACGATTTTAGCGCGTTCGCCGTCGCTAAGCCCGACCCAACAACCGTTAATCGCTCGCAGAAGATTTTTCACGAAGACAACGACAAAATTCGTATCAAGCTTGCCGGCTAAAGCGTCGCCGTATAAAACTTTGACAATATCAAACGGAGAATTTCTTTTGGCGTAGGAACGATTAGTCGCCATTGCGTCATAAATATCGAGCACCGCAATAATTTTGCCAAAGTCGCTAATTTTTTCCGCCGTCAAGCTACTAGGATAGCCGCTCCCGTCGCAGCGTTCGTGGTGGTGCAGGACGCCCAGAGTAACATTTTTCAATTTCTTAATCGGAGACTGCAAAAGCATTGCGTAGCCGTAAACGCTGTGCTTTTTGACTTCGTTGAACTCGTCCTCATCAAGCTTGCCGGTTTTATTCAAAATGCCCTTAGAAATTTTCATTTTGCCAATTTCGCTAAGCAGTCCGGTCATAATCAATTCTCCGACTTGTTGGGCGCGGAAGTCAAGCCAATGCGCCATAATCCCCGACAAAATCCCTACGTTCAGCGCGTGATGAATAATGTAATCGCCGTCGCGTTTCATATTGTGAATTTGCGTTATCGCCTTTGTGCCGTCGCCGCAAAGTTCAGTAACATTTTCGGCGCGAATCAGTTCCGCCAATTCCTTCATATCGACTTCGCCAGTATTGGCGCAACCGTAGTAAAGATTTTGCGTCGTCGCGAAACAATTTTTGTAGCACTCCATGAAATCCGCATCAAGTAAAAATTCTTGTTTAGCCTTAGTCGGCGCGTAATCTTCGGGCTTCACATCGATATAAACCGAGAAAACATTTTTCCCGCGCAGTTTGTCGAGTAGCTCCGAAGTTAGCGTGACATTTTCCTTGATGATAACTTTCCCGTCGAAATCCTTAACCGCGCGTCCGACTTTCATTCCGGAGCGCAATTCGGTTATGTCATAAGCCCTTAACAATTCCCATCTCCTCCAAACTTCAATTAGGAATTTTGAATTAGGAATGAGGAATTAAAAAAACAACTCCTAATTCCTAACTCCTACTTCCTAATTCCTAATTGCTTTAAAAATTCCTGCGCTGTTTACAAAATTCCTTATAAAAGGTTATAATCCTTTCGAGGTGAGCACATTGGCAGAGAAAAAAATTCCGCGCAGTAATGTTTCAGATTATGTTAAGAAATATATCCAACTGTGTATCGGCGCGGTGATAGCAGCACTTGGACTTGAGCTTTTCCTTATTCCGAACGAAGTCATTGACGGCGGCGTTGTCGGCTTATCGATTATGGCGCAATACGTGACGGGCTTGCCGCTCGGAACTTTCCTTATCGTGTTTAATATTCCATTTCTTTATTTAGCGTATAAGCAAATAGGAAAAGATTTTGTTATAGCGACGATTGTAGCGATTATCTTTTTGAGCATTTGGTCGGAAGTGGTCGGGCAATATCCGCAAGTTACGAATGACCCGTTTTTAGCGGCGATATTCGGCGGAATAATTGACGGTATAGGCGTCGGATTGATAATGCGTGCGGGCGGTTCGCTTGACGGAACAGAGATTGTCGCGATTATCGTCGACAAGAAAACAATTTGGTCTGTCGGTGAAGTCGTCATGTTTATAAATCTGTTTATCTTGAGCGGCGCGGGCTTGCTGTTCGGTTGGGATAAAGCAATGTATTCGCTGTTCGCGTACTTTGTGATTTCCAAAATGATTGACGTAGTTATCAAGGGGCTTGACGAAATGTACGCGGTAATGATTGTGTCGAATGTCCCCTACGAACTGACGGACGAGTTAAACGCAAAGTTAGGGCGCGGCGTAACGCTCCTGCACGGCGAAGGCGGCTACACTCATCAGAGCAAAGAAATTTTATATTGCGTCGTGACGCGCTTGGAGGTAGACAAGCTAAAGCGCATTGTTCACGGCATGGACGAGCACGCTTTCATTACGATTTATCCTGTCAACGATATTGTCGGCGGACGCTTTAAAAAGTCCGGGCACTGACATAAAAAAATCCCCCTCCGATTTTGGAAGGGGATAATTTTTTTAAGCCGTTTGACGTTTGACGAGACCCGCGAAAATTCCGCCTTTTGCAACGAGTTCATCAAAGCCGCCCGTCTCTACGATTCTGCCCGCGTCCATAACAATTATCCTGTCGCAATTCCTAATCGTCGACAATCTGTGCGCAACTATAATTCGCGTCGCCTTCAAATTGTCCAAACTTTTCGTGACGATAGCTTGAGTGCGATTATCCAAAGCGGAAGTTGCTTCGTCGAAAATCAAAATGGAAGGCTTGGTGACGAGTGCTCGCGCTATCAAAAGGCGTTGGCGTTGCCCGCCCGAAATGTTCTTGCTACCTTCGGAAATAACGGTTTGCATTCCCATTGGCATCATCATTATATCCTGCGCAATGCCCGCCGCCTCAGCCGCCGCCCATGCGTCATCTTGCGTCAAAGCGTTCGTGCCGATTATATTCGTGAAAATATCGCCCTGCATTAGCTGACCATTTTGCAAAACAACGCCAAGTTGCGTCCGGATGCTAGGCATATTCAGTTCCGATAAGTCCTGCCCGTCGTAGTAAATCGCGCCCTTCTTAGGCGTTTCAAAGCCCAGCAAAAGTCTAACAAGCGTCGACTTGCCGCAACCGGAACGCCCAACGATTGCGACATTCTCGCCCGCGCTAATTTTGAAATTTATATCGTGCAAAACGTCTCGTTCTTCGCTGTAGCCGAAAGTTAAATTACTAACCTCAATTGCGCCCGATAAAATGCCCGCGTCAGGTTTATCGCCGACACTTTCCGGAACTTCATTCAATATCGGGCGGAAATTTTCAATGTGCGGCTGAATCGCGAAATATTGCCCGACAAGCGGAATTATTCCGTTAAGCGTGCCGTTAAAACTCGTGAACGCCGCTTGGAACGCAATAAACTGCGCGTAGCCGATACCCTGCATAGTTTGACCGTTGGGACCTACTTCGTTCATGCCGTAAACCGCAATGTAATAAAGAGCCATTGTCAAAATAAACGGTTGAACGCTCCCGATTATCTGGTTGTAGTTGCCCTGCCAACGCAATTTTAAACTCCAATTCCACGTCTCGCCGAAAACTTTACTCCAGAGATAATACGCTTGCTTTTCGGCTCCGTGCTCGCGGAACTTTGCTAGCCCTGCAAAAATTTGCTGAATCATGCCCGCTTCGCGGTTGTTCGCGTCAATCAATTTGCGGTTGAATCCAATAACGCGCCGATAAATAAAAGCCGTGATAATCGCGTAGACGAACCAGACCGCAATCGCGACGCCCGTCAATTTCAAACTGTAGTAGCACATCAAAAAGACACTCCAGAATGAAAAGACAAAGCCGAATAAACTGCCGATAAATTCCGGACTGACAAGCCCCTTGATAACACCCATGCCGCCCATACGGCTTGCCAATTCGCCCGAAGTAAATTTCCGGAAAAATCCTGTCGGCAAAGTCAAAAGGCGGTTCCAAAGTGCCGCTTCGGTCGCCATATCAATGCGCGTCGTGATTCTCATTACCGCAATCGTTCGCACAATTCCCAAAGATGCCATTGTAAAACTTGTAACCATTGTGACTTGCGTAACGGTCGCTAAGCCTTCGCGGTCGAGTATCGGGATTATGTCTTGAAAAATTGTTTCCGTGACAATCGGCATAACCAGCGGAATTAGCCCCGAAAACAAGCCGACAGCTATAACCGTTTTGTAATCGGCAATCCAACACTGCTTGAAGATAAATTTCAGCAGGTCAAAAATTTTCAGCTCCCGCGCAGGGAATCCGCCATAACATTCAAATGCGCTCGCGTCGATTTTCTTCGCGACTTCGTCAGTAATTTTTATGCCGTCGATATGTTGACGACTGACAAGTTTATAATCACCAGGCGCGTTCGGTATCAATGCCGCCAAAGTTTTATTTTCACCGTAGTAGCCGATTAAAACGCCGCTGTCTTTTTTATGCCAATTTTCCTCCAGCGTCACGAGCCGCATTTGCATATTTCCCTTTTGTACAAGCCGGCGCAGAAGTCTTATCTGGTCAAATTTGCGCGTGAGTTCAGCCGCAATGCTAATATTATCGGTCGGCATATTCAGATAACGCGCTACGCGGTGGACGATAAATGTTGCCTCCTCAATCTTCACGTCGCGGGAAATGGTTTCGCTGTAATTTGAAGTTTCTTCGCCGAAAAGACTTGAAATGGCGTCGTCGACAATGCGCCGCTGATTTCTTGCGCGAACTTCCACGCGCCGCGAAAACTTTTTATCCTCCGCTTGAAAGCGCACGCCCAATAGCATTGAGAAAATTCCTTCGTTCTCGCTGAAAGCTTCTAGTAAATCTTCTGCGTCGTCAAGGAAATTTTCTTCGCGCCATTTTATCAAGGTGTCGTCGCCCTTGTCCGCCAAAAGACTTACCCAGGACAATTTTAGCAATTCCGCAAACCATTTGCGCATTAAAACTTTTAGCTCGTCGTGCTCAACTTCATCGAACGTCAAAATTTTTATCGTTGAATCTTCCGTAGCATAAATTTGCGTTTCGGTCTGCTCGAATTCGTCTAAACTCGGAAAAGCCGCTTCGCCCGCCGTCAGTGCGACTAAAAATTGTTGACGGAAGGAGCCTTCAGCGCGGGTCACGGCGTAAACTTCTATCTTGCCCGACTCAACCCTTGCGAGCCTTGCGCCGTCCTCTAGTCTGAATCTACTGCCCGCCGTCAGCGATAAATTTTTATTCATCAATAGGCTCAACTTCCTGGCTCCTTTCCTCAATCAGTCTGCGATAAGGTCCGTCATGCTTCATCATTTCCTTATGCGTGCCGCGCTCCATAACTACGCCGTGCTCCAAAACTATTATCTCGTCGCAGTCGCGAATTGTCGAAAGCCTATGCGCCACGATTAAGCACGAACAGCCGCGCCGCCGAATATTTTCAAGAACTATTTGTTCTGTCATTGGGTCAAGCGCACTCGTTGCTTCGTCCAGAATTAACAGCGACGGATTTATCGCCAAAGCGCGCGCAATTTCTAAGCGTTGCCGTTGCCCGCCCGAAAAGTTCAAACCGCCCTCCGAAACTTGCGAATCGTAACCCTTTTCAAGTTGCAAAATATCTTCGTGAATGCAAGCGTCTTTCGCGGCGCGAATAACTTCCGCCTTTTCAATCGATGAATCAAACAGCGTCAAATTTTCCGTGACGGTGCCGGTTATCTGGAAAATATCTTGGTCGACAGCGGCAACGGAATTGACAATGGCGGCTCGCGGAATTTCCCGACGAAGTTTCCCGTCAAAGCGAACCTCGCCGCTCCATTCCTCGTAAATGCCCGTAACGACCTTAGCGACAGTCGATTTTCCAGACCCGCTCTCGCCGACGACCGCGACCCAATGTCCCGGCTCTATGTGCAGAGAAAATTTACTAAGCAACGGCTTTTCAAGCGGACTGTAACCAAAATCAATTTCGCGCAGTTCTAAATCACCGTTCAAGCGGTCAACGTGGTCTGAAACTTCTTCTTCGCGGCAGTTCAAATCGTCAATTTCATAGCGGCGCACGTCGTCAAGGCGTTGCATTTGCATTTCTGTAGATTGCAACGTTGAGCCTAAACCTAGTAGTGCACCGACCGGAGCTTGGAAACTGCCCATTAAGTTTTGAAATGCCATGAACATACCAGCAGTCATTGCGCCATCCATAATCGAGAAGCCGCCCAGCGTCATAATCAACGCGCCGTTAATGCCGCCTAAAAGCGTCGGGATAATTGTCGCAGTCATTTGCCAAAGTGCCGCGTCTTGGCTTGCCGATAAAACTTTTGCCTTGTAGCCCGCCCATTTCGAGAAGAAATCAGCTTCGTTGCCGTTAGCTTTTATCGTCTCAATCATCATCAGCCCGTTCATTGTCACGCCGTAGCCTTTGCCCGCGTCCTGTTGAATCTTCATGTTCAAATCGGTTAAGTGCCGCCTTAGCGCGAAGAAAATTATTATATCGACACTTGAGAAGAACACGCCGATTATTGTTAGCGTCACGTTGTATTGAAGGAGCAACAGCAGATAGAAAATCGCGACGAGCAAATTTAAAACCGCCGTTGCCGCTGGTCCCGATAATACGCCCGCGATTGATTCATTAAAACTTACACGGCTTGCGACTTCCGCCGCGTAACGCTGATTGAAAAATTGCATTGGCAAGCGCAGTAAGTGCCAGAAGAAACTAGAAGAGTCAGCGAGCGTCAATTTCCTTTGCCAGCGCGTCAAAATTACCGCTTGTAGCCACGTCATTGTTCCGCAGACAACCCAAGAAACCGTCATTGCTAAGCAGAAATTGAACATCCAATCGGGGTGCTTGCGCGTCAAAATGTCGTCCAAGAAAATTTGACTGAAGACCGGCGACGCAAGTCCGGGAATTATCATGCCGAGATTTAACAGCAAAATAAAAAGCACTGCCCATTTGTCTTGAGCGAGCTTTTCCGCAACAGCTTTAAAAATATTATAGCGGCGACCTTCGGGCTTGAAATTTTCATTCGGGACAACGTCAAGGGCAACGCCCGTATAAGACGTACGGAAATCTTCCCATTTGACGGTACGCCGTCCCATTGCAGGGTCATTAAGATAAACTGTGTCGCCCTTTATGCCTTCGAGCACAACAAAATGATTGAATTCCCAGTGAATTATCAGCGGATATTTGCCGACTTCTTTTAATCTGTCAGCTTTCCAACGATAGCCGTTAGCATTGCAACCGCGATTACGCGCCGCCCGAATTACGCAACTAGCTTTTGAGCCGTCGCGATTAACGCCGCATTCTTGCCGCAACTTTTCCAGCGGGAGCCAAAGTTTGTAATGCGCTAGAATCATTGACAGAGACGCCGCGCCGCATTCAGTCGCCTCCATTTGTAATATTGTTGGCACTTTAACTCGCGTTGTCGCTATCCCGAAAAATTGTTTTATCTTGTCGATTATGTCCATTCTCTATTCCCAATTCATTGCACTTTGATAATTTTTAACTTTTATGTTTAATACCTACTTTCTTTGTTCGCCCAAAGAAAGTAGCAAAGAAAAGGCTCCTCGCGGGGGCGAAAGGGTCCCATCTTGCAACGTTACGAAAATTTCAACGTTGCGACGCTGCTATTTTGCATCACGCAAAAGTGCGGCGCGAGCCGTCGTCCATGACGGCTCGATTTGAGAATTTATTTTATCTGCTTCGTAACCATTGACTTAATTTGTAGAAAACTTTTTGAATCGGTGGCTTGCGCTCAATGATTATCGAGCCGGTGCAAAAACTGCCTGCCGTTATCGGCTTATGTTCTCCGACTTGCGAAGTCCATAAATAGCCCGAATTGTCAGCGTCATCTTTAACTAAGTCGAAAGTCACTTCCATTACCGACGAGTTTTGCGACTGTACAATCCATTGCGCAAGTTGCGCGTTGCCTAAATGTTGCTGGATTCCTTGAAGCGTCATTGGGTATTGCGAAACGCTCCGCACGACGCCCAATAAATTTCCCGATTGCGAAACGTCGACGCCATTTGGCGCAAGCTGAATACTCATTCCCGGTTCAATGCGCTTGCCCTTTTCAACCGGAACATATAAAAGCCCCGTCAACTCGTTGCGGCCTTGAGTAATTCGCACTGCACAAATTGGACTGCCCGCAGAAAGTAACGTGCCTTCGTCGACCATAACTTCATCAATAATTCCGTCGTAGTCGCTGTAAACATTTTCCGAGACCGTCTCTTGATACTCTTTTGCGTTGTATTGATAAACGCGCCCCATTGCGTCTTTATCACTTGAAGCAAGCCCCATGCCATATTGAGCTATGCGCGTATCAGCCGATTGAGAAGCTTGGTCAATGTACGCGATTAAATCTCCCTTGTGTATATGCATGCCCGGCTTGACGTAAAGCCGAGCGATTTTCCCGTTAGCAACGTGCGTAATGTTCAACACGCCCGCCGAATCCATAATTAATCCCATGCCATCCGCCTTGACTGTGAACGCGCCGTAAATCGACCACAACACAACCGAGAATAACAGAACCAATATTGCAATTAATGCCATCCAACTAATCGGCGTCGTTATTGGCAACATTGTATCCAACTTTTCGGGCGAGCGTAATTTATCTAGTGCTTCTTGACTGAATATCTGACTTTTGTCCGCCTGCTGCATTATTTATCGCCTCCCGTCAAAGTTAATGTAACTTTCGTGCCTTCTTCCAGACCTTTTGTCGCAGAAGTTATGACGGTTTCGCCTTCCTTAAGCCCCGTCAAAATTTCAACGTATTTGCCGTCATTCGCGCCAACATTAACTTTCCGGCGGTCAAGAGTATTTTCGGACGTTACGACAAATACATATTGATGATTTTCGCTAAGCGAGGATAGAGGTATCGTCAAAGCTCTATGCGACGCCGAGCGTATCAACTCAACTTCAGTGTAAGCTTGTTGCTCTAAAATCCCGACGCGGTTATCAATTTCAAAAACGACTTTGCGCATTGCCGCCATTTGGCTTAAATCCGGCATAATTTCCTTGACGTGGACAGTAAAAACTTGATTGTCGCCCATATTGCCTGCGCCGTATTCGGTATCATAAGCTTTCTTGAAACCTTTACTGTTGGTGAAGTTCAATTCAAATTGCTCACCGATTTTTAATTGTCTTGCGTCCGCATCTTCAACGGGCAATGAAAAAGTCAGTCGCTCGAAATTTCCGACAAGGGCAATAGGCGTGCCTGCCGTCACGTACGCGCCAATTTGCTTGTACAAAATTAAAACTTCGCCGTCAATCGGCGCAATGACTCCTTGCCGCGAATTTTGAACTGATAATTGTTCTCTGACTGCTTGCGCTTCGCGTAAATTAGCCTGCGCCGCCTCGTAGTTCAATTTTGCTTCGTCATATTTTTCCATTGACGTTGCGTTTCTATCCTTCAGCCGCGAATAGCGGTTAAAAGAATTTTGCGACTGCAGAACTTGAGCTTCAGCTTTGGCGAGTGAACTTTCCGCTTGCTTAATTTTTATCGGAATATCTTCGTTGACAAGCTCGAATAAAACTTCGCCGCGTTTTACGTAAGAATTCTTTTTGACAAAAGCATTTTCAATACGCCCGTCAATTAACGCGACGGCGTCGGCCATTTCGTCAGAACTAAGATTTATTGTTTCGAGTGTGAAGACCGGATTTAAGTTGCGATATTTAGCTTTTTCGCCCTGCAAGGGAATTGAGCGTTCCTTCATGCGTGTTGCTATTTGATTTTCGCCGCTCTCGTTTAGGTACGTCCCGTAAGCAATCATTCCGATTGCCATCATTAAAATTACTACGAGACCGACGATATAAAACTTTTTCATTCTGCGTCCTCCGTGAACGGCTCGGAAATATCTTCCGCCGATTCTGCTATTGGTCTAATATCTTCATCTGAACGCCGTTTAACTTTGCCGTTCTCGTCGAAAATTTCTAGCGGCATTTGTGAGGAATCTTTCAAGGCTTGAGTTTCCTCTACGCCGTCTTCTATCTCGTCGACGTAAACAGCCGCGTCAATTCCTATCGGAATACCCATTGCCTTTTCAAGTTGCGCTAAGCTGGTATCGTGTCTGAAAATCGCGTTGTAATAATTTGTTCGAGCGTTAGTTAATTTTTCCTGTGCGTCCATGACAGTCAAGTTAGTGTCGACACCTTCTTCATAGCGAACTTTTGCGATTAAGAATTGTTCTTCCGCCTGTTTAACTGCGTCGGAAGTCACAAGGATATTTTTCTCGGCGACTTTCAAATTGTTATAAGCCTCGCGAATTTCCAAACGAATTGTTTCAATTTGCTGACGCGCTTGGGATTCTGCTTTGCGCTGATTTGCTTTTGCTTGTTGAACCTGTGCGGAAGTAACATGGTTGTCAAAAATATCCCAGTTAAGTTGAAGTCCCGCCGCCCAACGCTCGCTTGTATGGTCGGCTTTGAAAGCACCTTCGCCAGCTATTGAGCCTTGAACGATTGCCGAGACTGTTGGACGAAAGCCCGATTTAGTGGAATCAACAGTTGCTTCGGCTTGTTTGACTGCATAAACTGCCGCCTTTCCGTCTGGTCGATGAGCCAAAGCATATTCCAAACATTCAGTCTCGCTAGTCGTGAATTCGTCATAGTAGTCATTGTCAACCAAAATTAAATCAGTATTCGTCGGCAAGCCGATTATGTTATTCAATTCGGCAAGGGCATTTTCGTAATTAGCCTGCGCGGTATTATAAGCCTGTTGGGAGTTGGCTAGCTGAACATTTGTAGCTAAAACGTCAGACATTGCCACCGTCCCAACTTCGTATTGAATTTTAACCGTGCGCAAGTGTTCGTTGAGAAGATTAATCGCCTCTTGTTGAACCTCGATATTTTCCCGATATTGCAACGCCTGATAAAAAGCCTGCGCGGTCTGCCATTTAACTCGTTGCTTAGAATCTTCCAAAGTTAAATCCGCCGAATTTAAGCCGTAACGCGCCGCTTTGCGCCGATTTTCAAGCTGACCGCCCGTGTAAAGCGGGATTGATAAATTCACGGTGTTAGAGTTCTCGCTTTGATAGAGCGGGGGCAAAGTGGTTATGCCGTGCTCCCTGAGCACATCTTTAGGAACGTCGTAAAGTTGATAGCGTTGCGCACGCGCACCGTGATAATATCTACCGCCGATTCTGTTAGCTGAACTGCTCCAACTCAATCTAGGTCCCGAACTTCGCCTTGCTGCCGATAAATTCCATTTTGCCGCCTCGCGGTCTTCCTCTCGCTGTTCGATTAGCCGATTATTTTCCAATGCAAGTTGAACTGCCTCTTCAAAGGTCAGCGATTTTGTCTCTGCAGAACTTATTGCGGGTGCAAAAAAAAATGCCGACAGCATGACGCCGATTTGTAATATTTTTTTCGTCGAATACCGTCTCATATGCTTTACTCCGTTCAAAAATTTTTCAGTATAGAATTTTAGCATTACGCAAGAAAATTTTCAACATAAAGCAGTAAAAATTTAGCCCCAATGTTTTATAGAAGGCTGCTGAAAAATTTTTATAATGATGTTGTAGGCGATTAAATAAAAATGCTCCGCAACTGGATGAAGAACATTACAATTTACAGAGACATATAAAAATTTTTGGCTCGCTCTAAAATTTGGGCGGGCTTTTTTGTCGTCCAAAATCTAAACCGACAATCAAAAAATCCCCTGCGCTTTGCAGGGGAAATGTTTTGTCTAAACCTCTACGATAATTGGCAAAATCATTGGGCGGCGGCGCGTCTGCTCAAAGAGAAATTGCGCAAGCGCGTCGCGAATGGTTAGCTTAATCGTCATCCAATCTGTAACTTGGTCTTCTTTGCAGCGTCTGAGAATCTGGAAGACGCGATTACGCGCATCAACCATAAGTTGTTCGGATTCGCGAACATATACAAAGCCTCGCGATACAATGTCGGGACCGGAAATAATTCTGCCCGAAAGGCGATTCATTGTCACGACCGCAATTAAAATTCCGTCCTGCGAAAGTTGGCGGCGGTCGCGCAAAACAATATTGCCCACGTCGCCAACGCCCAGCCCGTCAACCATAATAACGCCCGCATTAACATGCCCCGCAATTTTCCCGCTGTCGCGAGTCAATTCGATTACCGAGCCATTTTCCCCAACTAAAATATTTTCACGATTCATACCCATTTCCTCAGCAAGTTTGGCATGCGAAAATAAATGATGAAGTTCACCATGCACGGGCATAAAAAATTTCGGTCTAACCAAATTATGAATCAAGCGCAATTCATCGCGGGAAGCGTGCCCCGAAACGTGAATTCCATCTTCGCGGCGGTGAACTACATTTGCTCCGAGACGCAAAAGATTATCGACAGTCTTAGCGACAAGCTTTTCATTGCCTGGAATGGGCGTCGCGGAAATTATCACGGTGTCGCCTGGAATAATATCAACTTGCCGGTGGTCGCTCATCGCCATACGAGTCAACGCGCTCATCGGTTCGCCCTGACTGCCCGTCGTTATGATTACAAGTTTATTGGCGGGATAATTTCTAACGTCCTCAATGTCAATAATGGTTCCTTCGGGCGCGTGAATGTAGCCCATTTCAAGCGATATGGCGACGACATTAACCATACTGCGTCCTAAAATCGCCACGCGCCGCCGATACCGAATTGCCGTATCAATCGCCTGCTGAATTCTATGGACGTTTGAAGAAAAAGTCGCGACGATTATTCTGCCTGACGCATTTTGAAAAACGCGATTGAATGCCGCGCCAACAGTCTTTTCGCTGGGCGTATGCCCTTCCTTTTCGGAGTTTGTCGAATCAGCCATTAGCAACAAAACTCCGCGCTGTCCTAAATCGGCAAAGCGGCGAAAATCCGTCATTTTGCCATCAATCGGCGTGTAGTCGAGTTTAAAGTCGCCCGTGTGCACAATCATGCCGACCGGCGTTTTAATCGACAGCGCGACAGAATCTGGGATTGAATGATTCACGCGAATAAATCCGACGCTGAAACAACCTATCATGACAATTTCGCCGCTTGAAACGACGCGCAAATTTTTGCACTCTACGCCGTCCTCTTTTAGCCGACCAGATAAAATTCCGAGCGTCAATTTCGTGCCGTAAACGGGAACAGTTAGCTTTTTCAAAATGTAAGGCAACGCGCCAATATGGTCTTCGTGTCCGTGCGTCAGGACGATTGCCTTTAGACAATTTTTATTTTCGATAACGTAAGAGATGTCGGGGATAACAAGGTCAACGCCGAGCATATCGTTTTCGGGGAACATTAGCCCCGCATCAATCATAATCATTTCGTCGCCGTAGCGGATTATCGTCATATTCTTGCCGATTTCGCCCAGTCCGCCCAGCGGGATTATTTTTAATTTGTTTTCGTTCCGATAGTCACTTCTCAAATAAAATCCTCCTCCTTATGCTTCTAAAAATTTCCGAACTCTCAACGCTTCAAGCATTGTATCAAATCAGCAAGGGCAATGCAATTTTAATTTTGTTTATGGTATGATTAACGACGCGGATAAAATTTTTATGAAAAACGTTTGAAGAAATGCTGTTACGTGATATAATGCAAAAAATTTTTGGGAGGATTCATATGTTTGGTATAGGCGCGGGAGAATTTATAATAATATTAATCGTTGGGCTAATAGTTTTCGGTCCAGGTAAACTTCCTGAAGTCGGGCGGGCAATCGGCAAGGGTTTACGCGAATTCCGCAAAGCTCAAGCGGCAATTTCTAAAACCCTAGACGAAGTCGACATTAACGAAAAGAAAACTCCGCCCGCTGAAAAAATTCCGGCTGAAAAAAAATCCGTGACTGCCGATGATGTTATAAACTTGGCTAAAGAAAGTCCTATTGTCAAGGAGAATCGCAATGAAAAAATTTCTGACAGCACTACTGCTAATGCTCCTGCTGACGCCGCCCGCGCAAGCCTTGCCGGTGCAGGAAGCAGTTCAAACGGCGTTGACAAACAATCCTAATCTGCAACGAACCGAACAATCAATCCGCGTCGCCGAAGAGTCATTAAAATCTGCGCGGGGGAAAAAGGGCGTCTCTGTAAGCGCGTCAAGTTCAGTCAATGCAAATAAAACTGAAGGCGTCAACCCTTCCGAGCGGGCTTCCGCAGGTTTAACAGCGTCGGTGCCTTTGTATTCGGGCAATCGGCTTGAAACGGCGATTAAATATGCGGAATTGGGAATCGAAGTTTCAAAGCTGGACTTCACGCAGGCGCAGGACGATTTGATTTATCAAGTGGCAACAGCTTATGTCAACGCGCTGGAAAATTTAGCAACGTCGAAAGTTGATTTGGAAACCGAACAAAATTTATCGGAGCATGAAAAAATGATTGCCGCGCAGTACGACGCCGGAGCAAAAGCGAAAATTGATTTACTTCGCGCCCAAGTCGAGACGAGTAACGCCCTGCAAGACGCCGCCCGCTCTCAAGCGTCCTACGAAGTTGCGTTGACGAATTTAGCCGCGCTTATGTCGACGGATTCTATAGCAAATTTGAGCGTCGAGGACTTTGAAACGCATTTGGAACTTGGCGACGTTGAAAAATATCTGGCAGCGGCGGAAGAAAATCGCAATGATTTAAAATCGGACGCCTTGAAAATCGAACAGGGCGAACTTAACGTTACTAGCGCGAAGTCCGGTTGGTTGCCCAGCGTCAACGCCAATATCGGCACGGATTTTAATGCTAACAACAGCAAGCCAAATCGTTGGCATATAACGCCCGATGCATCAGCGGGAATTTCGGCGTCGTGGAATATTTTCGACAGCGGCGTTACGCGAGCGGAAGTTGAATCGGCGAAAGTCGAAGTCGAGCGGCTAAAATTGGCAATGGACGCCGATTTAGATAGCATTCGTGAAGACGTCGTTACGGCGCATAAAAATTTGCAGATTGCGCTTTTAAGATTGACGACGACTCAACGCGCAGTCGAACTTGCGGAGGAAGAACGATTTATCGCGACCGAACGTTATAACGCGGGCGAAGGAATTTTGCTTGACGTTTTGGACGCGGAAGTTGCCCTTTCGACGGCGAAAAAAAATAACGTCAGCGCAAGATACGACGTGGCGCGATATAGTTTCGATTTAGCGCACGCAGTCGGAGATACTTTGAAAGCGATTAGGAGTTAGTTATGAAGTGGAAAATTTTAATCGTTGTCGTGCTGATAATGGGCACGGCGGCGGCGGGCTACTACTTTTATAATGAGACGGTCGAAACTGCCGCCGTTAAAACTTACGAGACGACAAAAGTTATCCGCGCAGATTTAACAAAGACGGTTTCGGCAACGGGTACCGTTCAGCCGCGTGATAGCGTCGAAGTCAGCGGAAAAGTCACGGCGCGTATTCAAGATATTTTAGTTGATGAAAATGACCACGTGACGGCAGGGCAAGTCGTCGCGATTCTCGACGGCAAAGACTTTGAAGCGAAGCTAGACCAAGCGAATTTTACTTTGACTAATGCTCGACAGAAATTGGAGCGTACAGAGCGGCTTTACAATATCGGTGCGAAGTCTTTGGAAGAACTGCAAGACGCGCAATATGAATACGACCGTGCTAAATCAGCCGTCGAGCTTGCTGAAGACGACGTTAATCAAACCGTTATAACTGCGCCTATGGACGGCGTAGTTGTCGGCGAGCCGAAGACGCCAGGCACTATGGCTGTACAAGGTTCGACAAATCCAACAGTTATTATGCGCATTGCCGACTTGAGCGAAAAACTTGTTAAAGCTAAAGTTGACGAGACGGACATTGGCAGCGTTAAAGTTGGCGAGCGGGCGACCTTCACGGTTGACGCTTACCCAGATAAAACTTTCGATGCTGAAGTTACTAAAATTTCCCAAACCGATACCGCTAATTCGTGGGATACAAATAATTCGACTTCTAACACGTCAAGCAACGCTGTTATTTATTACTACGTGACATTTGCCGCGCCCGATAACGAAAATCTTTTGCTACCCGCTATGACGGCGCGGCTTGATATTATCGTCGGGCAAGTTCGCGACGCGCTCTGCGTACCGATTGCCGCGCTTAAAACTGATGCGCAAGGCTCCTACGTCGAAAAGATTACTAAGGACACGCAGGGAAAGGACGTTGCCGAGAAAGTTTATATAACGGTCGGACTTTACGGCGAAGAGTTCGTAGAAGTCACAAGCGGCAATTTAAATATTGGCGACGAAGTTTCCACAACGTACGAAGCAGGCGAGAAAAACTCTTCAACAAATATGAGAATGCCGCGTCGTATGCCGCCGTTCTAAAAAATTTTAAAAGCCCCGTATTTTTTACGAGGCTTAATTTTTTCGCTAAAAAGATTAAAGCCCCGACAATTTGCCGAGGCTGAAATTTCAATTATGGAGCCGACTGTCAGACTCGAACTGACGACCTGCGCATTACGAATGCGCTGCTCTACCAACTGAGCTAAGTCGGCGAATCAATCAACGCGTTAATTTATATCATTTTAATTGCGACGTGTCAAGCCCACTTTTGAAAAGAGGACAAACAGCGGACGCGATTTGCCGCTCGATAAATTTAACATTATTGCCGCGTTCATACGCTACGCTAGCCACGTTTGAAATTTATCCTAAACGCGCTTCTTGCTTTGTCAAAGCTTCTTGCCAGACGGCTTTTAGCGGCACGGAATTTTTTTCGGCAAGGCGGCGGCAATCTTCGTATTCGGGCGTTATGGAAACAATCTTGCCGTCATACGCGCTGACTTTGCATTGAACAGAGCCAAAACTTGTCTCGACTTTCGCCATTTTCCTAACTGCTTCGACGCGCCGCGCAACGTCAAGCACACGAAGTCCAATCGTCGTCGTCTCCTCGAAAATAATTTTTATGCAAAGTTCCTTATGTTCGGCGTCGACCAATACGCTAAGCATCTGCGCGGGACGATTTTTTTTCATGTAAATGGGCGTCGTCCAAACGTCCAAAGCTCCCGCATTGAAAAGCCGCTCGTAAAGCCAGCCGTAAATTTGCGGATTCATATCGTCAATATTCGCCTCAAGCTTGACCAAATGTTTTTCTGTCTGTCCGTTGAATTCGCCCAAATAAACTCTAAGGACGTTGGGAATATCTAAATCCCATGTGCCCGCGCCGTAGCCAATTTTCTCCGACGAAAATTCTTCGGGTAAATCCGCGCTGTATTTGCTGAGAGCTTTAACAATCGCCGCGCCGGTCGGGGTCGTTAATTCCCTTTCCGCGCCGAAATGATAAGTCTTAAAGCCCTGCAAAAGTTCGGCAGTTGCGGGAGCCGGAACTTGCATAAGTCCATGAGCGCATTTAACAAAGCCGCTACCTGTATTAATTCGCGAGACGAAAATTTTTGCCACGTCCAGATAATCAAGGCAAATCGCGCAACCGACAATATCGACAATAGAATCAATCGCGCCGACTTCATGGAAAGTAACTTCTTCAGCTGGGCGTTGATGAACTTTGCCTTCCGCTTGAGCTATCACAGAAAAAATCGCAAGCGCACGAGTTTTAATCGCCGCATTCAGCTCCGACGCTTCAATAATCTTTTTAATGTCGGAAAAAGTTCTGTGGCTGTGATTTTTATTATGCTCGTGGCGGTGCAAGTGCCTTATATTAGGGCGGTAGATTTCCGATTCAAAACCTTTCATTAGTTTAACATCAAAATAAGTCGCGCCGATTCCATTTTTGCTGACGTTAGAAATTTCTATTTCAAAATCACGCGGCAAGTTGAGCTTATCGAGTTCGCTACGCAGATACTTTTCGGGAACGCCCAGTTGCAGACATGCGCCTAAAAACATATTGCCGCTTATGCCCGCCGCGCAGTCAAGATACATTGCCTTTTTGAACCTCCCGCCGCCTAAAGAAGCGAGGAATTCATGAGAATTTTGCATTTTGAGTTTCCTCCTTTGAATAGGATTGCCTTATTCTCAAAGGCTAGTCCAATAGCCCACAAACAGTCGCCCGAAGGTCTCCGCTTGCTTTTAAAAGTTACATTTTTTTAACGTGGTAGTCATCTATAATTTAAAGTATATTTAATACTTTCCAAAAAGTCAAACGGCAATTCATCCCGCCGTGTTGCGGGGGGATTATTGCCAATTTCGCTATAAAACGTTTTCTAATAATTGAGTTTAGAAATTGGGACTGTTGGTAAACACAAGTAAAAGAAAAAGTCACTATTAAAAGTGACAAATAACACACAAAATGATTTTTCATGCGATAAAAATTTTACTTAACAAGAAAATCGAAGTCGGCTTGCGGCACGAGAGTTACAAGCCCCATTATCGCTAAAATTTGTTCAAGGGCGGCGCGAGCTGTCGAAGTATTTTTGACGACAAAATCAACGTCGCGCCAATGGTCAAATTCGCCGGTCTCGTCGGCGGTTTCCACGTAATATCTTATTTCGTCATTCGAGCAACCTGCGCGGAGCATTCGGTCAACAAAAACTTCATCGTCAATCATTAGAAAAATCGTTACGAGGTCTTGATTGATAAATTTCGTGAGCTGCTTAATCCCCGACACGTCATGCATAATCGCAACGCTGATTTTATGTTTCTGGTAGGCTTCGAGCACGTCAGTTTTGCGCAAGCCGTAAGAGTGCGCTTGATATGTCGTATTGACGATATATTTTTCGTTTTCGTAATCTTTATTCTTGACGGTCTTATAAAGTTTGCGCTTGTAAGCGTATCGGTCGTCGAAAACGCGCGTAGTAATCGTCGGGATATAATGAATTCCCATAGACACGAGCTGAGAAACCATTGTAGATTTTCCGGACGTGTGCGGACCGAGAAAAGCGTAAATCTTATTGTTCGGCATTGAAAAACCTCCTTATCTTTTTTCCTTAGCGATAACGCGGACGGTGTCTTCGTCTTCATCAATCTCTGCGCCGCAACGGGGGCAACAGTAATATTGAGTGCCGTCGGGCAGATTGCGCTTGCCTTTGCATTTTTGGCAGAAAATCAGAGAGCAACGCTTGCATTCCAAAATTTCGCCAAAATCTTTGCGCCCGCATTTAGGACAGCTGTTATAGGTCGCCATGAAAAATTCTCCTTTCAATAGTGCCGATGAAGTTTAACGTACTCAACGGGGCGGCTCCAATCGACATGAACGCCCGTCGCCTCCCAAAGCCGCGTCAAAACAATTTTCAAATTTTCCGAGCTTTCATTGGGATTTATATTTTCCTCCGTGAAGTCCAAAAGCGTTTCATGGGGGATTTTAATTTTATGCGACGTCGTCAAAAAGTTTTCGGCAAGAGTTCTGCCTTCGTCGTCGTCCAAAGTGACTTTAACCTTGCGTTCTGCTTCGTCGTATTCGACCCAACCGAGATTGCCCTTGAAACTTATAGCCACACTGAAATTTTTCAATAGAATCATCTCCTTGAAACCATGTCATTAAATCTATTATTAATTTTAGCAAAAATTTTTCGCTCAATCAACGAAAAAACCCTCCGACTTTTGCCGAAGGGCTTTTCTTCTGACTAACAATCAACCTTTTGCAATTTCTACAATGCCGCTTGCACCGCTTGCTAAGGAAACGATTGCCACGCCTACCAGCGCAGGATTTGCAACTGAAGCGACTGCCGCGCCAACTCCCAGTAAAGTTCCGCCTATTGCTTTGAACCAAGAACCAACTCCTGCTCCGCCAGCGACCGCGTTCAATTCCTCGTCGTTCATGATTTCTTCCTTCAAGATTTCGTTTTTCATTTTGCGTTTCTCCTTTGTATTTGGTTGAATTTTTCTTTCTGTCCCTTATACGTAGGAGTTTCGATTTTGTTACACGCTTAGCAAAAAATTAATCGTTCCGGCTAAGGTAAACTGCCGCGTACATGACGGGAAGGACTAAAAGCGTTAAGACTGTTGCGACTAAAAGTCCGCCCGCTATCGCCGTCGCCATTGGTCCCCAGAATATACTAACCATTAGTGGTAACATGCCCAATATCGCCGCCGCCGCCGTCAACATTATTGGGCGGAAGCGCAAAATTGCTGAATCAATTATCGCGTCGTGAAGATTTTCGCCTGTTGCCACGTGTTGTTGAATCTGGTCGATTAAGATTACCGAGTTGCGAATTATCATGCCCGATAGCGCGATTACTCCCAACTGCGCCACGAATCCCATTGGCTTTGATAAGATTATCAACGCGAAAATTACGCCGATTATGCCGAGCGGCGCGGTCAACAGCGTCAAGCCCATTGCTTTTGCGTCTTTGAGTTGGAACATTAACAGCGTCATTATCACGAAGACAACGAGCGGCACTATTGCTAGTAAATGTCCCGTTGACTTGCCGCTTTGTTCAAGGTCGCCGCCCGGTTCGATTGAATAGCCCAGCGGTAAATTTTCGCGTAAATCTTCCGTTGCGTCGAAAGCTTTTTTCGTCGCGTCGTTAGCCGTGCCGGATAAAATATTTGCTTGCACAGTGATTGTCGGCTTTAAATCGCGCCGGTGAATCAAGCCGTATTCCGCGTCGTAGGAAATTTTAGCAATCTGTTCAAGCGGAACGTAGCCCGCCGCGCCTAAATATATCGGCAAAGTTTTCAGTGCAGCAAGATTATTTCTATCCGCCGCCGCAAGCCTTAAATCAATGTCAATCGTCCTGTCGCCCGTGTAGAATTCCGACGCCTTTGCGCCGGTTATCTCGGTGTAAAGTGTCGACTTAACCGCTTGACTTGAAACGCCCAGCGCACGAATTTTATCCTGGTCGAGGTCAATGCGCACGATTTTAGATTTCTGATTCCAGTTGAAATTAATATCCGTGACGTTTGAATTTTGCGCGATACGGTCGGCGACCTGCGCGGCGAGCGATTGAACTTTTTCAACGTCGGTACCTGAAACGCGAATCATAATCGGATAATCGGCGGGCGGTCCCGTCTGAATCAGTTGGATATTGACTTGGACAAGCGGAAATTTTTCTTCAAGTTCGCGGCGAATCTTTTTTATTAGCGCGTCGCGAGAATCTTCGCTTGCCGCCGTCACGACGAATTTAGCCATATTATCAGCGTCAGTTTTCGGCGCGACAGTTAAGACAAAGCGCGGCGTATCCTTCCCGACGTAGTAAGCATAATTTTTAATACCAGCGCGTTCGCTGTCTAAGAACTTCGCAAATTTATCCGCTTCGGCTTGCGTCGCCGCCATTGATGAACCTTCCGGCAACTTGAATTCTATCAAAATTTCTGGACGTATCGACGGCGGGAAAAATTCTTGCTGAACGAATTCCGACGCAAATAACGTCGCCGCAAATGCAAAGATTGTTCCTGATAATACCAGAATTTTATTCCGCAAGAAAATTTCAAGCACACGCCGGAAAAGTCTATAAAAGCGGCTGTCGTAAAGTTCGTTCTCCGATTTTTTCTCGACTTTGATTATGTACGTTCCGAAAAGCGGAGCGACCATTACCGACACTACCCAAGATAAAATCAGCGCGATTGATACTACCCAGAACATGTCGCGGCAAAATTCGCTTGCAATGCCTTTGGCGAACGCAACCGGTATAAATCCCGCACAGGTTATCAGCGTGCCCGTCAACATTGGCTTAGCCGTCACGTTGAACGCATGACACGCCGCATCGAATCGCGATAGCCCGCGCTCAAGTTGCACGCTCATCATTTCCACTGCAATTATCGCGTCGTCAACCAAAAGCCCCAGCGCGATTATCAGCGAGCCTAATGAAACTTTGTGCAAGTCAATGCCCAGCGCGTACATAAAACAGAACGTCCCCGCAAGTACAAGCGGTATGCACCCCGCGACAACTAAGCCCGTTCGCATTCCTAAACTTGCGAAGCTCACACCCAAAACGATTACGATTGCCAGAATCAAAGTTTCGACGAATTCCCCGATTGATTCTCTGACGACTTCCGGTTGGTCGGATACCTGCTGAAGTTCTAAGCCCAGCGGCAATTCCGCTTGTATCTGCGCCTCCATTTTGTCGAGGGCTTCGCCGAGCCTTAAAATATTTCCGCCGTCTTCCATTGATACCGCAATTCCAATAGCTGGCTTGCCGTTGAAAAACATTTTCGGTTCGGGCGGGTCAGCGAATTTCCTTTCAACTTTGGCAATGTCGCCAAGTCGGAAAATTTTGCCGTTCGCGTTTATTGGCAAAGTTTTTATTTCGTCAACAGCGTTAAAAATCCCAGTCACGCGTAGATAAACATTATCGGAAGAAGTTTCAATCATACCGGCGGGCGTCATAGCGTTCTGCGCGGCGAGCGTATTGGAAATAACTTGCGGGCTTATGCCCAGTTCAGAAAGTTTCGTTCGCTCAATTTCGACGTAAACAATTTCAGACTGCACCCCGACAAGTTCAATTTTTTTAACGTCGTCGACACCCAAAAGCAAGCGGCGAATATTTTCCGCGTGTTGGCGAAGTTCTTCATAGGAAAAGCCGTCGCCGGTCAGCGCGTAAACCGAGCCGAAAACTTCATCGTAAGTATCATTGAAAAAAGGTCCTATGACGCCTGCGGGCAAATCGCCTTTTATATCGTTGCAATAATTGCGCACGTCGCGCCACGTTGGGCGAATTTGTTCGGTAGAAATTTCGTCGTCGAGTTCGATATAAATCACAGTCGAGCCGGCGCGGGTTTCGCTCCGCAAATTATCTATGTGAGGAATATCCTGCAATTTCTTTTCTAGCTTATCGGTAACTTGCTCCTGCATTTCGTAAGCGGTCGCGCCCGACCAATATGCCGCGACAATCATTTGACGGACGACAAATTTTGGGTCTTCCATGCGCCCAAGCGAGAAGTAGGAAAAAATTCCGCCGATAAACGCCACGATAATAAAATACCAGACGAGGCTTTTATTTTTAAGTGATAGCTCCGTTAAGTTTCGCAAGTCAATCACCTGTCCTAACTTCTTGCCCGTCGCGCAACTTTTGGATGCCCGCAACGACGACAATATCACCAGCACTTAATCCGCGCACTTGAACGTTGTTATCATCAAAGGCAGTGACTTCGATTTTTTTCAGCGAAACTTTTCCATCATTGACGAGCCAAACTTGCGCATCGTTGCCGGTCTGATAAATCGCGCTAAGCGGCAGGATAATTGCTTGCGTAGAAATTTCGCCGAGCATTGAAACATTAGCCGTCATGCCCAGCTGAATATTTCGGACTTCGGGAAGAGAAATTTTAACAATAAACGTCCGCGACGCTGAATCCGCCATTGGAGAAATTTCGCGTACAGTTCCTTCGACAATATCTTTAGTTGCCCAAAAATCCACCGTGACGCGCTGCCCGATTTGCACGGCGGAAATTTTATTTTCGGGAATGTTTACGGCGACTTCAAATTCATTAGTCTGGACGAGCTTTAAGACAGTTTGTCCCGCCGCGACGACTTGTCCGACTTCCGCGCCAATCTCCGAAATAACTCCGTCGGCATTAGCGGTTAGCGTTGTATAATCGAGCGCGTTTTGACTTTGTTGGGCTTGCGCAAGCGCAGCGTTATAATTTGCCTGCGCGGCGTCGTATTGCGTTTTATACTGGTCGAGGACAACGGCGGCAATCGCCTCCGATTTAAAAAGTTCTGTATAGCGTTCAAGATTATTTCTGGCGAGTTCGAGTTGGGCGCGAGCCGCGACAACTTGCGCGTCGGAACTGCGCGATTGTTCGGCAATATCTTTTGGGTCAATCGTCATTAAAACTTCGCCTGCGCGGACGAGCGAGCCGGCTTGCACGTCGCGAGAAATTATTTTGCCGCCGACCTGGAAAGCTAAATTAGTTTCGTAGCGACCGCGCACGATGCCCGAAAATTTTTCTTCCTGCGCGGCGTTGGAAGATTCAATTCGCTTGACTTTGACGACAGGAGGCTTTTGAACTGTTACTTCTTCATTGCAACCGCCGAGCAATAAGCTTGCCGCAACGATTGCCGATAAAAATTCTTTCTTCAATATAACTCACCACCCAAAAATTATGAAACTAGCGAAGTGCAACGGAGCGTACGAACGCGGCAACAATGTCCGATAAGTCGGGCGGTTAAGCGCGTCAACTGGATGCAACGTCACGTTGCAAAAAATCGGCAAGCACGCGGCTCACCGATTTATATTTGTTAGTCAAAATTTTTCAATCCTTCCACGCCGTCAAGCCCAAATGCACGACGTATTCTTTTGCGCATTCGTAGTAGTGCATTGCAGAAGTCCTAAGCGCGACAATTTCATCATCGCGAAGGGCACGCATAATCTTAGCGGGATTGCCGAAGACAAGCGAATTGTTCGGAATTTTTTTGTACTGCGTGATAACGGTTCCCGCGCCGATAATGCAGTTGTTGCCAATTTCGGAGTAGCCCAAAATTATTGAACCCATACCGATAAGGCAATCGTCGCCGATTGAACGGCAATGAATAATCGCGTTGTGCCCGACGGTAACATAGTTGCCAATTTCGGTCGGCGTGTCGCCCATGACGTGAACCGTGCAGTTGTCTTGAATGTTGGTGTAGTTGCCGATTCTCACGGGCTGAAAGTCGCCGCGAACCGTCACGCCAAACCATATGCTAGAACCCGCGCCAATTTCTACATCTCCTACAACCGACGCGCTCGGAGCCAAGAATACGTCCTTAGCGATTTTCGGCTCCTTGCCCTTATACGGCAAAATTACTGCTTCCATTATATCAATCCTTTCTTTTTAGTTCGTTTTCCAATTCAGCAATTCGAGCTTGAGCCTGCGCGGCAAATTGTCGAAGTTGAAAAGCCTGCAGAAAATAAATATTTGCCATGCTGAAAATAAAACTATTTAGTGCAATATTATCGCCTTCGCCTAATTCTTTTCGCAAAAGTTCATCAAGAGCGAACGGAGGAATTTTTGTGTACACACTAAGAAGATGACCGAAAATATCTTGAATCAACATGTTAAACATAGCGTATTTCAAATCAGGACGGTTTGAAAAAGCTTGGCGGTCGTCTAAATATTTGTCCAGATAGTCGATACCTTCTTTAAGCATTGTTATTCGAGAGAGCAAAAACTTCTCAGCTTTGTCGTTATCTTGCCAGAGGAGAGAATCAGGACGACCGCGATGAACATAAATGACGTTCGGGACAACAAGATACCTTTCGGCAGAACAAATTTCGCAAATTGTAAAAAGCATATCGTCCAGAGCGACGCCGACAAAGCGAAGTTGATTTTTAACAACAAAATCGCGGCGAATCAGCTGGAGCCATATACTCCACGTTAGCCACTTCCTAGCGAAATCAGCGGCGCGTTTCGCTAAATCTTCGTCAAGCAAGGTCGGCTTTGTTATGAAAATTTTGTCGCCCGAAGGATAAGTGGAAGGTTTAGTTTTCTTTATCCGTTCAAAGTCGTGTATAGTTTCTGTGGTTGCACCGTAGTTTTTTTCGCACTGAACGACATCAACGTTATATTCCTTAGCAAGCGTGTAAAGTTCCTCTAAGCCCGTTGTCATAATTACATCGTCGTTATCCATGAAATAAAGATATTCGCCGCGAGAATAAGCTATACCTAAATTTCTAGGCTCGGTAGCACTGCCGGAATTTTTTCGCGTATGCACAAGCTTTAACCGCCCGTCAAATTTTTTAGCGTAGTTTTCGACAATGGCGCAACTTTTATCAATGGAACAGTCATCAACCACAATCACTTCAAAATTTTTAAACGTCTGCGCGAGAATACTTTCGAGACAATCGCCGATATATTTTTCCGCGTTGTACATAGGAATGACGACCGAGACCGCTGGATAAATTGAGTTGGGGGGGGTGTAGATTTTTTGTTTAGTCATAAGCTCAAGTCTCCTTTGCATAAAGTTCAACAAAGCGGCGGATTCTCTCATCGAAAATCCACTTGCCGATATTTTTTCCTGTAAGTTCTGGCGGCGCGTCCTTTCCGCCGATTTTCAAAAGCTCGTCAATAATTTCCTTCGCGTGTTCAAGGTAAAACGGCAAGCCGTGATTGTCAATACGGATTATGTCGCAAAAATCTTTGACGCTGATTTTTAAGCCGTAAATCCTCAACAGCAGGTCGACAATTTTTCCGGGCTTTTCAAGGCGCGCCGCTCGCATGTGTTCGCGAATGACGAACGCCGCAATTTTTTTCCATTCGTTCGGCAAAGTCATGCGCTGATTCATTTTCTCTAGGACTTCAAGCCCGCGCTGTTCGTGTTTATAGTGGTGCGGAAGTTTTTCGGGAGGCGTCGTGCCTTTGCCTATGTCGTGCATGAGTGCCGCAAATCGGACAATCGGCTTGGGATTTATTTTCGCCACGTCGTCAACAATCTGCAAAGTATGTTCATAGGCGTCGCCTTCGGGGTGAAAATGAGTCGGCTGAATTTTCCCGCGCAGTTGAGCAATCTCCGGAAAAGTTACTTCCAATAAATCAGCCCGCTCTAAACTCCGAAAGAAAATTGACGGCTTATCGGTTTTAAGGGCGGTTTGCAGTTCGTCGAAAATTCTTTCTGACGGCTCGTGCGCAAGTTCATCACGACAAAGCCGCATTGCTTCGACAGTCTCCTCGCAGATTTCAAAATTGAATTGTGCCGCTTGCCTAGCCGCTCGCAATGCTCTGACTGGGTCGTCAACGAAATGTTCAGAAACGGCGCGAATTTTTTTATTGATAACGTCTTCGCGCCCGCCGAAAGGGTCAATCAATTCACCGCTGAGAATTTCAATCGCCATTGCGTTAATCGTCGTGTCGCGCCGGTATAAATCTTGCTCAATCGTCACATCCGGCGAAAATGAAATTTCAAAGCCACGATAACCCGCACCAATTTTTTTCTCCGTACGGGCAAAAGCGACTTCGCAAAAGGCGTCGTCAATCTCAATCGAATAGACAGGAAAAGATTTTCCGAACTTTGCGGCGTTGGGGAATAGTTGATTAAAAGTTTTCGCGTCAAGCCCCGTGACGCAATAGTCTTTGTCGTGCGCTACGACGGAGCGAAATTTATCGCGAACCGCCCCGCCGACAAGATAAGCCGCGCCGCCTGCCTCATTAATCTTTTTAGCAAAATCAAGTTCAGTCATTGTAATTCCTTAAAAATTTTTCTAAAGCTCAAGCGCGGCGTTTACGCTAAAAATTTTGAATAGCACGGCGCGCTAACTGGATGCAACGTCACGTTGCTCAGTCATTGTGAATCCTGTAGAATTTCTTTTTGCCCTTGCGAATTACCGCAGGGAAATCTTTTTCCGACAAAATATAATCAACGTCGGAAATTTTTTCATCGTTAAGCGTCAAGCCGCTCTGCGCGATAAGTCGACGCCCTTCTGACTTTGATTCTATAATTTTTGCGGCTGCTAAAACGTCCAGTAATTTTTTTCCGACAGCGTCTGAAACTTCAACGCTCGGCATATTCTCGGAAGATTGCCCCGCGAAAATTTCTGAGGCAGATTTTTCAGCAGCCCTTGCCGCCTCCTCGCCGTGTACAAGTTTTGTAACTTCATACGCCAAAACTTTTTTAGCTTCGTTAATCGCGGCGTCCTTCAAATTGCTAAGGCGATTAACTTCGTCCATAGGAACAAACGTCAACAAGCTAAGGCAAGTTTTAACGTCCGCATCGTCAACGTTGCGCCAGTATTGATAGAAATCGTAGGGAGAAACTTTTTCCGCGTCGAGCCAAAGTGCGCCGCCGGCAGTCTTGCCCATTTTCGAGCCGTCACTTTTAAGCAAAAGTTTATTCGTCAAGCCGTAAGCCGCTCTGCCCGTCTTGCGCCGCGTGAGTTCGACGCCCGCAATTATATTCGACCATTGGTCATCGCCGCCCATTTGCAAAACGCAATCATAATCGCCATTGAGCTTGTAGAAGTCGTAAGCTTGCATAACCATGTAGTTGAATTCAAGGAACGTCAAGCCCTTTTCCCAACGCTGCTTATAGCATTCCGCCGCCAACATACGATTAACCGTGAAATGCGCTCCGACTTCGCGCAAAATATCAATATAGCCGAGCTTGCGGAGCCAATCGCCGTTGTTGACCATTAAAGCTTTTCCGTCGCTGAAGTCGATAAAACGCGCCATTTGCTTTTTGAAGCATTCGCAGTTGTGCTCAATAACTTCGTCCGTCATAACCTTGCGCAAATCCGAACGTCCCGACGGGTCGCCAATAGTGCCGGTGCCGCCGCCCACTAAACAAATCGGGCGATGTCCTGCGCGTTGCATGTGCGCCATTGCCATTAGCGCGATAAAATGTCCGGCGTGCAAACTGTCAGCGGTCGGGTCGAAGCCGATATAAAACGTAACTTTATTTTCGCCGAGCAATTTTTTTACTTCCGCTTCGTCGGTGCACTGCGCTATAAAGCCGCGCTCCGTTAATGTGTCGAATACATTTTCTGCCAACAAAATCATCTCCATAAAAATTTTATATTGACAGGTTGATTATAACAGTTATCATTGCGCGTTGCAAAAAATCTCCTTGAAAAATTTTTTCTCGTCGATTATAATTTGCGTGCAGTAAACAAAAATGCCCTGCAAAGTTGCAAGGCGAAGATTGCTTGAAGGCGGTTTAGCCCCTCGTATATACGAAGATTAAGTTAGAGATAAAGCTGTGAACAGTCGCTTAGCTGTGGAAGAGCTTAGGCGGCTGTTTTGCTAAGCAGAAGCAGAATCGCTCCGGTAAGCAATGTCACACGGATAATAAATTTTATCACGCGCATAATCTCACCCCCTTTCCGGGGGCTTTGATTTATGTTCAAACCGCCTTTTGCCGTAGCATCAAGCAAACAAATTATAAATCATGAGCCGCTGATTTTTAAGCGGTTTTCATTTTTTATCGGGCAGGAAAATTCCCGCGATAGCAGAATCATTTCCGCAGGTTTTCTAGGGAGTGATGTACTTGGCGATTTTTTCAATGGAAAGTAAACGCTTGCTCCGCCGAATAGATTTTATGTTGTTATTATCGGCGACGGCGATTGTTATATTTGGACTTGTGACGATTTCAAGCGCGACGCATATCAACACGCCTGGCGAAGAGCGATTTTGGTTTGTCCAGCGTCAAGGGATATTCGCGCTCGTCAATGCGGTGCTCGCATTTCTATTTATGAACTTCGATTATCGCGGGCTTCAGCAGTACGGACGCGGACTTTACATTTTCAACTTGATAATGCTTTTGGCGGTTATGATATTTGGACACGCGGCATTAGGTGCGCAACGTTGGATTCAAATCGGACCAATAAGCCTTCAGCCGTCGGAGTTTTCAAAGCTGATAATGATAATTTGCATGGCGGCAATTTTGGAAGAGCGCATGGGGCGATTAAACACGATTCAAGACTTAATACCAATCGCGGGCTATATCGGCTTGCCGTTCTTGCTAGTTTTAAAGCAACCTGACTTAGGCACGTCGCTAGTATTTATGGCAATATTTTTCGGAATGGTGATAGCGTGCGGAATGTCCTGGCGAATTTTTACATTTATAATTGTGTTGGGCGTGGCGGCATTCCCGGTGCTATGGCACTTCATGAAAGATTATCAGAAAATGCGAATAATGGTTTTCCTAGACCCAAATGTTGACCCGCTCGGAAGTGGCTATCATATAATTCAATCGAAAATCGCAATCGGCTCCGGAATGCTTTTCGGCAAAGGGCTATTTGAAGGGACGCAAAGTCAGCTGAACTTTTTGCCGGAAAATCACACAGATTTTATTTTCGCGGTGGTCGGCGAGGAGCTGGGCTTTGTCGGTGCGGTCGTATTGTTGCTGTTATATCTGATAGTTTTATGGCGCGGAATAATGATAGCCAGAGACGCCGCAGACGTTTTCGGGCGGTTGTTAGCGGTCGGGATAACGTCAATGTTAGCGTTTCATGTACTGGTTAATGTGGGAATGACGACAGGAATAATGCCGGTGACGGGAATTCCCTTGCCGCTTATGAGCTACGGAATCAGCTCGTTGACGACGAACATTTTAGCGATAGCAATTCTGCTTAATATCAATATGCATAGACAAAAATTCCTGTGGTGATAACAATGAAAAATAATTTCAAATTCCTAATTCCTAATTCCACATTGCTTTCCAAGCCTGCGCGATATACGGGCGGTGAATTTAATAGCGTCGTGAAAAATTTTGACGAGACGGCTTGCCGAATAGTTTTGGCGTTGCCTGATGTTTACGAAGTGGGCATGTCGAATTTGGGCTTAGCGATTTTATATTCGATTTTAAATCGCCGCGACGATACTTTATGCGAGCGAGTTTACGCGCCCTGGATTGACGCTGAAAAATTTATGCGCGAAGAAAATATTCCGTTGTTCGCGCTTGAGTCTAAAAAAAATGTTCGCGACTTCGACTTTCTAGGATTCTCTTTGCAGTACGAGATGATTTATAGCAACGTCCTAAACATGCTTGACCTTGCGAAAATTTCTTTGTATGCGAGCGACCGCGCAGACGACGAGCCGTTTATAATTGGCGGCGGTCCTTGCGTTTACAATGTCGAGCCGGTCGTGGATTTTTTTGATTTCTTTATCGTGGGCGAGGCGGAAGAAGTTTTCGGCGAAGTTATCGAGGCATTCACTGCTTGGAAAGTTGCGGGGAAAGTTGGCGGGCGTCGTGGCTTCTTGAAAAATCTTTTGGGCGTCAAAGGAATTTACGTGCCGAGCTTTTACGAGCCGCTTTATAGTGGCGAAAAATTTTTGGGCTTGAAAGTTCTAGATAATGCGCCGCCGAAAGTTTTAAAGCGCGTCGTGAAAAATTTTGACGCAACGCCGTCAGTTGAAAATCCGGTCGTGCCGTTTATGGAAATCGTTCATGATAGAGCAATGTTGGAGCTGTTCAGGGGTTGCAGTCGCGGTTGCCGATTTTGTCAAGCGGGCATGACTTATCGCCCCGTACGCGAGCGCAACGAAGAAACTTTACGGAAAATGGCGCGGCGTTTGATTGACGCAAGCGGCTGGGACGAAATTTCTTTAACGTCGCTAAGCAGTGCGGATTATTCTTGCTTGAATCGGTTGATTGACGATTTGCAAAGCGACTTCCGCAATGAGAAAGTCAGCTTTTCGTTGCCGAGCTTGCGTATTGATAGTTTTTCGATTGAGCTTGCCGAAAAAGTTCAGAGCGTGCGCAAGAGCGGCTTGACCTTCGCGCCGGAAGCCGGAACGCAACGACTGCGCGACGTGATTAATAAAAATGTCACGGAAGAAAATTTGCTTAACGCCTGCGCGGCGGCTTTCGCTAAAGGTTGGCGAAATGTTAAGCTGTATTTCATGATGGGCTTGCCGACTGAAACTGATGATGACATTGCGGGCATAGCCGACTTAGCAAAAAAAGTTGTGGAGCTGAAACGCGGCGTTAAGGTTACGATAAGCGTTGCATGTTTTGTGCCGAAGCCGTGGACACCGTTTCAATGGTTCGGGCAAATTTCGGAGGAAGAATTCGAGCGGCGGCAACAACTTTTGAAAACACTGATTAACAACAAGGCGATAACCTACAACTATCACAACGCGAAACTTTCCGTGTTGGAGGGAGTTTTGGCACGCGGCGACAGGCGGCTTGCGAAAGTTATCGAGGCGGCGTGGAGAAATGGTGCGAAGTTCGACGGCTGGTCAGATTTATTCAAGCCGGAAGCGTGGGAAAATGCATTTGCTGCTTGCAACGTCGATAAAAATTATTACAGCGGACGCGAGCGCAATTTTTGGGAGCCTTTATCTTGGGAGCATACTTCGCCGGGCGTCGATAAGAATTTCCTGCTTGCCGAGTGGGAAAAATCGCAAGTCGGAGAGACAACGCGTGATTGCCGGCGGACGAGTTGCACAGGTTGCGGCGTCTGCATGAATTTAGGAGCTAGTGTCGTCGACTTCGACAGAGAAAAAAATTCTCCGTCCGAAGAAATCTTCTTATCTCCTAATCTCTTAATCTTTCCAACTAAATACCGCGCCCAAATTCGCAAGGGCGCGGAAATTGCCGTGCTTAGTCACCTTGATTATATGAATGTTTTCATGCGGGCATTGATTAGGAGCAAATTGCCTGCCGCATGGAGTGAAGGTTTCAACCCTCATTTAAAAGTATCGTTCGCGACGGCATTGGCGGTCGGAGTAACGAGCGATTGCGAATACGTCGACTTTGAATTAACACGCCCCGTTGAAGCGTTTAACGTCGCTAAGAAATTGAATATGCAACTGCCGAAAGGCGCAGAAATTTTGCGGCTAAAAAAATTGCGCGGCAAGTCAAAGCCGGTAATGTCACTGGTTGACCTGTCGCGCTATGAAGTTCGCTTGCCGTTCGATAAAAAACTTTTCGACGCCGCGCAGTTGTCCGTTAAAAACTTCAACGCGACGCCGCAAATAAATTTTACGCGAATCACGCCTAAGAAAACTCGCGAGCTTGAACTAAAAAAATATCTCGTCGAACCTGTTGCAATATCGCTAGCGGGTGACGAGTTATTGATAAAATTTGCGGTGCTGATAACGCCGGAAGGAAGTCTTAAGCCTAGCGAAGTTTTAAACGTTTTGCGCGAGCGATTCAACTTCCCTGCAGATTTTTCTGCCGCCAAAATCAATCGGACGGCTTTACTTTGCAAGGGGAAAAATTTATTGGACGTGTGACGTTAAATTTTCGGGGTGATAGCGACGAGCCGCGCAGGTAAACCCGTCGCGCCTTTTATGTTCGGCCACGCAACAAATAATAACGCGCCCGCCGGAGCAACTTTATCAAGGTTCGTCATAACTTCGACTTGAAGTTTTCCCTTCGACAGCAGATAACGTTCGCAAGCTAAATCGCCCGCCTTAGCCGCCTCTGCTGAAGCGTCGGTGTCAAGCGTTTCATGACCATTAGCGGCGGCGTTGCGGACTTCGTAAATATATCTGAGCGCGTCGAGACTCCAGCCAGGAAAATTTTCGCTACCGTCAGCGGCTATGCCCGAAATTTTATTCATGTCTGGCCAATGCTTAGACCAATCACTATAGAGCGCGACAAATGCCCCGTTGGGAATATCGCCATAAATTTTCTCGTAGGCTTGAATGTCCGCCGCCGTAACCGCGTAGCGAACGTCCTTTGCAACCTTCGCGCTAATGTCAATCACGCACAACGGATAAATCATATTTTTCGCGCCGTAACTTTCGCTAAGCGGCGCATTTTTTATAAAGTGTCCGGGAAAATCAATATGCGTTCCGAATTGTCCGGGAAATTTGAACGTCTGAATCAAGCATTCAAGTATAGGATTGCCCCAATCGAAACAAACTTTGCCGAGTTCGACTGAATTTGCCGGAATTCCCGACCAATACGGGCTATCATTGTCAAGCGGGTGCGTCAAATCAACAAATTCGTAATTCGTTTGCAAGTCGCTAAGGAAATCCCACAGCTTATGACTCCTCATTTTAAATCACCTCGTAAAATTTATCTGACGATTAGAATGCAATGTTTAACGGGCAAATTTTGTGCGGCGTCGGCAAGCGTCGTTGTAAAAATTTTCTCGTCGGGATAGGAGAGCCGAGCGCAAATTGTCACGGAAGAATTTTTATCCCAACCGCAATTCATTAGAAGTTCAGATATGGTTGCGGAATTAAATTCGGCATCGGTTAGTAGCCCTAAAATTTTCCCGTCCGAAAATTCGAGAGCCACCCGCGCAGGTTGCCTGCCGTGAAAACTTAAAAGCGTTGCGTCGTGCCAAGAAAGTGCAAGCTTTGCGAAAGCAAGTTGCATTGCGCTGATTGACGGAATGACTTCGATTTTTTCTGGCGGAAAATTTTTCCGGAGCAAATCGAGCATTGAATAATAGCCCGGGTCGCCGCTGACCATTACGACGACTTCGCCGCGCAGAATATTTTCGCGAATAAAATTTATCGGCGCGTCAAGGTCGCGAGTTATTGGGCAAGTTATTTGATTCGGCGTGGAAAATTCTTCCAAAGCGCGGCGTCCTCCGACTAGAAATTTTGCCGCAAAAATTTTCTTCAGCGCGGCGGGCGTAATATAATCCGGATTGCCAGGACCAATGCCCGCGACAATTATTTTGTTCTGCAAAGTTATCAGCGTCCTTTTCGGCAGGAAATTTTCAGTGTCAAAAAGAATTAGTAGAAAAAAATTCATGGAGGTTGAATTATGGCATTGCTTGAAATAAAGAAGGCGGGCGATCCTGTCTTGAAAGAAATTTGCGCACCGGTTGAAAAGATTGATAAACGCCTTAGGAATTTTCTTGACGATATGGCGGAAACTATGTACGCGAGCGAAGGCGTTGGAATTGCCGCGCCGCAAGTCGGGAAATCAATTCGCGCTTGTGTTGTCGACGTTGATAAAAAAAATCGTTACGACTTGATTAACCCTGTCATAACTTATCGCGAAGGTTTGGAAGTTGGCGAAGAAGGCTGCCTTTCGTGCCCTGACCTTTTCGGGGACGTTGAACGCGCTCAAAAAATTCGCGTCGAATATATCAGCCGCTTTAATAAGAAAAAAACGTTAGAGGCGGAAGGACTTTTGGCGCGTTGCATTCAGCATGAACTTGACCACCTTGACGGCAAATTATTTATCGACATTGCGCAGAATATCACCAAAGGCAGAAAGGAAAAGAAATAGTTTAAGATTGGGCGTCGGTTTTCTTTTCGAGAGTTTGCTTTAATTTGTCGAGTTGTTCATCTGGAACTTTTACCGTGCCGAACTTTTGAAAATTCCGCGCCATATCCACTTCGCCTAGCGCAAGTGCCATCATTGACGATATATCCGCGAAATTCATTTGCTCTAGTTCTTTTGCTTCAGCCGCAGAAATTTTCCCGCGCTTTTTGGCTTTCTTAACCGCCTTTTTCATGCGCTTATCGAACATGCTCATTAAATTGAAAGTGAAATAATCGTTCTCGTTCATTTAGATTCCTCCTGATTAATCGTCAAGCTTTTTGGGCGTGGCAAGGCGAATTAAAATGCGGGTAATGCGCAAGCCTTCGACTTCTTCGACGTAAAAAGTATTTCCTTCGTAGGCGGCAGATTGTCCAACTTTCGGCTCGCCGCCCAATTTATCATTTAGCCAGCCGCCGACGCTGTCAACGTCCTCATCTTCAATCGATATGCTGAACTCGTCTTCCAATTCTTCCAAAAGCATTTTAGCATCAATCGAATAAAGATTTTCGTCGCGCTTTTCGGCGTCGGGGCGTTCCTCGTCGAATTCGTCTTGAATATCGCCAACAATTTCTTCGATAATGTCTTCAATAGTAACCATGCCCGCCGTCCCGCCGTATTCGTCAACGACGATTGCCAGTTGCGAACGATTAGTTTGCATGGTTTTTAGCAGGACGCTGACGTCCATACTTTCGGGCACAAAAAAAACTTTCCGAGCCAACTTTTTGAGACTCGGCTTTTTTTTGCCCTGTAACATTACCCTTGTCAAATCCTTTATGTGCAAAAATCCGACAATGTGGTCTTTATCTTCTAGGCACAAAGGATAGCGCGTCATTTCCTCTTCCAAAATCGTCGCGAGATTTTCTTCGTAACTTTTATCAAGATAAAGACAAACCATATCCAAGCGCGGCACCATAATTTCGCGGACGTTGCGCTCGGTGAAGTCAAAGACATTATCGACAAAATCAACTTCCGTGTCGTCAACGAGTCCTTGTTTGCGGCTCTCCTTCATGAGCAGGCGAATTTCTTCGGGATTGTGCGCGACTTCGCTTTCAGAAACGGACAAGCCTAAATGATGACTTACAAAACTTGCCGTCTTGTTTAGGAGCCAAACGAAAGGATACATTATCTTCCAGAAAATCAGCATGGGTATCGCGATATTGAGTAAAATTTTTTCGGCGGCGGCAATCGCCATAGATTTTGGCGTGAGTTCGCCTAAGATTATGTGCAGGGAAGTTATCAGCGAAAACGCCAGCACAAATGAAATTGTATGACCTAAAGTTTCGCCGACGCCTAAGGCATGAATTGCCGGTGCAATCAATTTCGCTACGAACGGTTCGCCGACCCAACCTAAGCCCAGCGACGCTAAAGTTATTCCCAGTTGCGTGACTGATAATGCTTCGTCGAGTTCGTCGACTAATTTTTTTGCGTATTTAGCGCGCGTGTTGCCCTCTTGAATCAGCGTTTCTAATCGCGACGGGCGGATTTTCACGCAACAAAATTCAGCCGCGACGAAAAAGCCGTTCATGGCTATCAAGAACGCGACTAGAAACATTTGCAGTAATATGGGCACTATGTCCAATTATAAAAAGCCTCCTCAGCTGTTCAGAAAAAATTTTTACTGCTTATCGACTCTAGCTCGTAGGGCGTTTCTTGATAGACATAATAGTTTAACCAGTTAGCAAAAAGCAAGTGAGCTACCGACCGCCACTTAACGATAGGTTCTTTGGTCGGGTCGTCATTTGGAAAATAATTTTTCGGGACGTGCGGATTGATACCTGCGCGGGTGTCGCGTTCGTATTCGTTCTGCAAAGTGTTCGGGTCGTATTCGGCGTGCCCCGTGATAAAAAATAATCGCTTGTTCAAATCGGCAACGGCATAAACGCCCGCCTCGTCGGATTCAGCTAAAATCGTAAGTGCAGGTTTTTTTTCAACGTCCTCGCGCCTAATTTCAGTGTATCTTGAATGCGGAACAAAAAATTCATCGTCAAAGCCGCGCATAAGTTTTTCATGCTTGACGCAGAGTTTGTGCGGATAGACGCCCGAAATTTTTTCCGTCAAAGTGTATTTCGGCACGCCGTAGAAATGATAAAGTCCCGCCTGCGCTCCCCAGCAAATATAGAACGACGACCACGCATGAGACTTGCTCCACTCCATAATCTCAACAACTTCTTGCCAATAAGTAACGTCTTCAAAGTCCACAAGCTCAACCGGTGCGCCCGTCATTATAAAGCCGTCGTAATTTTTATTTTTAACGTCGTCAAACGTCCCGTAAAATTCGGTTAAATAATCTTTCGACGTGTGAGTTGGCGTATAAGTTCGCGTGTAAATGAAATCAACTTCGACTTGCAACGGCGTATTGCCCAGCAGGCGCAGAAGTTGCGTCTCCGTCACGGATTTTATCGGCATAAGATTTAGGATTAAAATTTTCAACGGGCGAATATCCTGCGAGTAAGCGCGGTCGGCGTCCATGACAAAAATATTTTCGCCTTCAAGGATATGCGTTGCGGGCAAATTGTTCGGTATTTTTATCGGCAAAGTTATTCCCTCCTTAGTCCAGCGAATAGCGGCTGACCCACCGCGCATTATTTTTTACATAGGCACGAAGCCGCACCAAGCCTTTATAATCCGGCTCGTCGCTTGCAATCATGCGATAAGCCCCGTCGTATTCGTCCTTAAGTTCCTGCCACGAATTGTTAGGCGTCCAAATTTGCCCGTCCTTAATAACTTCTGTGCCCTGCGTTAAGTTGACTGCCTTTTTCATGAATCTAATTTCTGCCGTCTTCCCGCTTGAATCTTTGGTAACTTGCCACTCCCATAAAATTAAATTGGAACCTTTAAGCCGCATTGTCGTCGTATCGGCACTAAGCGTAGTCGTTTTGCCGGAACCGTCCGTGTAACTCCATAAATCTATCCAACGTTCCTCAGTCGGGGCGCGTTTGCGGTCGCGTTCGCCCATTTGAAAAACTTCGTCGACAATCGCGCAATAAAATTCTTCGTCGAATGAGCGCGTATTTATTTCCTTGACGCGCCCTTCTTCCTTAGACCAAACAACTTGGTCTTTATCGTTATAAAAATCTTCGCGGACATATTGGAGCGTGCGATTTTGCGGATTAATCCTAAGCAACGCTAAACTGTACGCTAAATTTTTCGGGTCGGGCAGAATGTTCGCTATATCGTAATTTTTAATCGTCTCCGCCGCGCCGCTGTAGGAATAAGTTGTTTTAGTCCACGCCTCAATCTCAATGGCAATTTCCCTGCCGTCGCTAGTTACAACTTTCTTTTTAACCGTCACGGAATCTGGGTCGAAATATTTGCTGTATTTATCGTTTGAATCAAGCCAGAACCAATCGACCGCCGCGCAGTTTTCAAGCGGAAGGAAAATCATCAGCGAAATCAGCAAAGCAAAAATTTTTTTCATATATAATCCCTACTCCCTAGAAGCCGATTTATTTCTGTATCCAATTCTTCAATGCCTGCGCCGGTCTGCGCACTTACGCACAATGGATTAAGTCCAGAAACTTCTTTGACTGCCGCCGCCAGAGCCTTGCCGCCGTCGGGGAATTTATCCGCTTGACTTATCACCACAATAACCGATGAGCCGCTTTTTTTTAGTTTGCTTATCCAGCCCAGCTCCAATTCAAATGAATCATCTGTGATTAACATTAGCGAGACTTCGACGCTTTGTGCGGATTGTTCTGCAGTTGAATCGTCTTCAACGTCAACTCCGACCGTGTCGACCAACATAACTTTTGTCACCGACCCGATTTCCATTGCTTTGAATGTCGCTTTGATTTTATGTTTCGTCAGCGCGTACATCAATGCAGATTTCCCGCTCTTGCGCTTGCCGAATATCCCTACTTGTCTCATAAATGTGCGCCTCCTTTTTAGGGCGATTATAACAAAGTTTCTAAATCAAGTCGACAAGTTCACGGCGTCTTTTATCGAAGTGCGCAATTTTTTTATAGCCGAAATTCTTAACGTAAATGATAGCCTCTTCGTAAAATCTTCCGCAATCTTCTGGCTGGTGTGCGTCGCTAGTTATAACAATCGGCAAATCGTAAGCGGCGGCAATCTTCATGAAATCGGCATAGGGCGAAATTTCTTTGACGGGGTAGCGGTAAAGCGTGCCGGTATTCACGTCGACGACCATATCAGCCTTTTGAAGGGCGGCGGCGACTCGCTCAAGATAATTTGTCGCGTCGAAGTCGGGGAAGAAATTAAACAACCGAATATTGAACGGGTGCCCCAAAATGTCATAGTTGCCGCTCTGGGCAAGGAATTCGACCTGCGCGGCGTATTCCTCGTAAATGTCGCGCAGATTGTGATTTTTCCATTCGTCGATAAGTTTTGCGGCGTCGTAGCCCCAACCCCAAAGGAAATGCACCGAGCCAATTCGATAATCAAAATCCCATGCATCGAGAATTTTTTTGACTGAATCTTGGTCGCGAAAGTTGCAAACCTCAATTCCAATCTTAATCGCGTGATTCTGTTTAAGTTGCCCCATGAAGTCAAAATAATCCTTCAGCGTGTGCTTAAACTTATTCGTCTTGAGCCAAACTTTTTGAAACTCTCCGACTAACGAATCATTCAAAATTAAATCGTCGTAATAAAACTTTTCAAACTCCGGGAAAGTGTGCGTATGTTCGCTGATTCCTATTTCGTCAAGCTCATGACTTTTCGCCGCCGTAAAAAATCCTTCCACCCAAGCCGCGTCATAATCGCCGTATTCAAAATGCATATGGTAATCAAATTTCATTTCGTCACCTCGTTATTACTCCTTAAAAATTTACCCCTACAAGAGGGGCTTTCTATTTCACTGTTATAAAAATATTATTAATCGTTTTTAAGGGTGACAGTTGCCAGCGACGCAACGCGGTCATCATCTTTTGTTTTCATGAGCATAACGCCTTGAGTATTGCGGCTGAACGAACTAATTTCAGCAATGCTCGTGCGAATCACGAAACCTTCCGTAGTTATCAGGAAAAGTTCCTGGTCTGGCGTTACAACTTTAATTCCGACAACTTCGCCGGTTTTCTCCGTGACTTTCATATTGATAACGCCAATGCCGCCGCGCCCTTGCGGACGATATTCTTCAGTGGGCGTGCGCTTGCCAATGCCTTCCTCGCTTACGGTCAAAACTTCCGCGCCGCTTTTAAGTTTGTCCATACCAATGACGCGGTCGCCTCTTTTTAGCTTGATACCACGAACGCCGCGAGCATTTCTGCCCATTGAGCGAACTTCTTCTTCGGCAAAGGAAATCGCCATACCCCGCGCAGTTCCGAGAATAATATACTGTTCGCCCTCCGTGAATTTCACGCCAATTAATTCATCGTCCTTATCAAGGATAATCGCCAACATGCCGCGTTTCATCATTGAGCTAAATTCTGACAGTTGCGTTTTCTTGACGATACCTTTCTTAGTCGCCATGAAAAGATAGCGCGTCGGGTCGAAATCGCGAACTTTGATTAGCGCAGTAATTTTTTCGCCCGATTCAATTTGCAAAAGGTTGCTGATATGAATTCCCTTTGCGGCGCGTCCAGATTCGGCAATTTGATAAGCTTTAAGGTGAAAGACTTTGCCCTTGTTTGTGAAAAATAAAATGGTGTGGTGTGTTGTGGTAATCAAAATATGTTCGACGAAATCTTCTTCCTTAGTCGCCATGCCAGTAACGCCAATGCCGCCGCGCTTTTGTTTCTTGTAAGCGGTAAGGTCGATACGTTTAACGTAGCCGCCGTGCGTGAGCGTGATAACAATGTCGTCGTCGTCGATTAAATCTTCCGCTTCAAAGGCGGTCAATTCTTCGGCAACAATTTCTGTTCGGCGTTTGTCATTGAACTTTTCCTTAACAGCAGTCAATTCTTCTTTGATAATCTGCAGAATCAAATTTTCGTCGGCGAGAATTTCTTCAAAGTTTTTAATCGCGGCGAGCACGGATTTATATTCGCTTTCGATTTTATCGCGCTCAAGTCCGGTGAGCTTTTGCAGGCGCAAATCTAAAATCGCTTGTGCTTGCGCGTCGCTGAATTGGAAAGTTCCAATAAGCTTAGATTTAGCATCGGCAACGGCAGAACTTTCGCGGACGATTTTAATAATGCTGTCGAGATTTTTAACAGCTGTCGTTAAGCCCTCTAAAATGTGGGCGCGAGCTTTCGCCTTAGCTAAATCAAATTTCGTGCGCCGCGTGATAACTTCTTCTTGGTGCTTTATGTAGTAGCTAAGAATTTCTTTAAGATTGAGGACTTGGGGCTTGCCGTCGACTAGCGCAAGCATTATGACGCCGAAAGTATCTTGCAACTGCGTATGTTTGAAAAGCTGATTCAAGATAATTTGCGGAGTGGCGTCGCGGCGCAAGTCGATAGCAATGCGCATGCCTTCGCGGTCTGATTCGTCGCGCAAGTCGGTTATGCCTTCGATAGTTTTATCGCGGACAAGGTCGGCAATTTTTTCGATAAGCCGCGCCTTGTTGACTTGATAGGGAAGTTCGGTAACGACGATACGCGACTTGCCGTTTGGAATTTTTTCAATGGACGTGCGAGCGCGCATTTTAATCGTGCCGCGTCCGGTGCGGTAGGCGTCCAGAATTCCTTCCCTGCCGATAATCAAGCCGGCTGTCGGGAAGTCGGGACCGTGAACAATTCTAATTAGCTCATCGGTTGCAGCGTTCGGATTGTCGATAAGATAAAGCGTCGCGTCGATAACTTCGCCGATATTATGCGGAGGAATGTTAGTAGCCATAGCGACCGCGATACCTGACGTGCCATTGACTAGGAGTTGGGGAAATTTCGCAGGCAAAACGGACGGTTCTTTCAGCGATTCATCGTAGTTGGGGACAAAGTCGACAGTTTCCTTGTCAATGTCCTGCAACATCAGCTCGGAAATTTTCGACATGCGCACTTCGGTATAACGCATAGCGGCGGCGGGGTCGCCGTCGACGGAGCCAAAGTTGCCGTGCCCGTCGGCTAAAAGATAGCGCATAGAAAAATCCTGCGCCATACGGACAATCGCATCATAAACAGAGCTGTCGCCGTGCGGATGATATTTACCCAAAACCTCACCGACTATACGCGCCGATTTTTTATAGGGTTTGGAGCTTGTCATTCCGGCTTCCTGCATAGCGTATAAAATTCTGCGGTGCACGGGTTTTAAGCCGTCGCGAACGTCGGGAAGTGCTCGCGAAACGATTACCGACATTGCGTAATCTATGTAAGAAAATTTCATCTCGTGTTCGAGATTGACGGGTATAATTTTCCCCTGTCCAAAGTTCAATTCTTCCACTGTCTCACCTCTCCTAAATATTCAAACCGCGCAGATTATAGCACGAATTCAAAGGAAAAGAAATAGCAACGCCCCGATAAACAACACGACGCTGAAACTGTGCAAAGCATTTTGGACGGCTTGATTATTTTTGCCGAAAAGCGCACCGATTAGCGGGCGTAATAAAAATATTAGTAGCGCGGTCGACAGGAAAAAAAGCGGCTTGTCTCCTTCTCTTAGGCTATAGATGAGCATGACCGCTGAAATTGCTATGCCGCTTGATTCAGCGTGCGAAAGTTTCCTTTTGAGTTCGGGCTGAGGCGTCGCCGATTTTTGTTTATCCTCTTGGGCTTGCGTTTCGCTGTCGATGAATTTTTTACTGCGGAAAACTTTATGGTGCGCGGCGTCGGTGATTTTAATCGGCTTGTCGTCGTTTAAATTTTTATCGTCCATAATAATTTTCAATCGCCTTAACTAAGCCGTTAATCGTAAATTCTTCCGCGACAACGGCGGGCATTACGCCGAAATTTTTCAACGTCTGCGCGGTAATCGGACCTATTGCGGCGGCAGGAATTTTCGGAACACCATAAGCAGCAACGAAATTTTCAACCGTCGAAGAACTAGTGAAAGTGATTAGGTCAATCGTATCGAAATCAATCTGCGCGGGCATTTCGGGAATAGTTTTATAAATGGGCGCGATAGTGACATTTGCGCCAAAAGTTTTCAGCATATCGGGCAAAACGTCGCGGGCAACTTCAGCCCTTGCAAGCAAAATTCTTTTATCAGCAACGAAATCTTTCAGTGACTCGGCTAAACTTTCCGCGACAAAATCTTTCGGCACGACGTCCGCAATTATCCCGCAGTCGAAAAGTTTTTGAGCCGTCGCCGAGCCGATTGCCGCAACTTTATTTAAAGCGCGTGCGTCAAGTCCGTGAACTTTTAGCCGCTCAAAAAATTTCTCCACGCCATTTGCACTGGTGAAAATTATCCAATCGAAGCCGCGCAGATTTTTAATAGCCGCGTCCACCGCTAAAAAATTATCGGAAGGCGCAACAATTTTTATTGTCGGGCATTCGACGATTTGCGCACCAAGATTTTTTAACGCGCTTGAAAGTTTCGACGCTTGAGCACGTGCCCGCGTCACTAAGATTTTTTTGCCGAACAGAATTTTATTATCAAACCATTTGAGTTGCTCGCGCAACTTGACGACTTCGCCCACTACGAAAATTGCGGGCGGCGAAATTTTTATGCTCGGAGCCTCTTTTAAAGTCGTAACGAAAACTTCTTGATTAGGCTTTGTTCCCCAACGAATTAGGGCGGCGGGCGTATCGGGTGCGCGTCCGTTTTCGATTAACTTCGCAACGATTTGCGACAAATTTGCTATTCCCATTAGAAAAATCAGCGTGTCAACTGCCGTAGAAATTTTTGCCCAGTTGATTGTTGATTCGGGCTTAGTCGGGTCTTCGTGCCCCGTAATGACAGCAAAACTAGTTGCAACGCCGCGATGAGTTACAGGAATTCCGGCATAAGCGGGAACAGCTATTGCGCTCGTGACGCCCGGAATAATTTCAAACGGCAAATTATTTTCGTGCAGATAAAGAGCCTCCTCGCCGCCGCGCCCGAAAACAAACGGGTCGCCGCCCTTCAGCCTCACGACAATTTTATTTTTCCGCGCCTCGTCGACAATCACTTGATTTATTTCGCCTTGCTTAAGAGTATGACGCCCCGCCTCTTTGCCAACGTAAATTTTTTTTGCGTCCGGACAGAGATTTAAAATCGCGTCGTCAGCAAGCCGGTCGTAAATCACAACGTCCGCCGCTTTCAAAACTTCGCAAGCCTTAAGCGTCAAAAGTCCGAAGTCGCCCGCGCCCGCGCCTGTAAGATATACCATAAAATTTCCTCCCAAAATTATGAAACTAGCGTAGCGCAGCGGAGCGTACGAACGCGGTGATAAAGTTAGATTTATTGGGCGGTAAATCGCGTCCACTGTTCCGCCGCTTTCAAAGCGGCTACCTTTGCCCCAAATAATAATTGACGAATTGCTGAGCCGTTCTGCCGTTCCGCCCCGAATGCGACATTTCCCAGCGCAAGCCCTCAAGGCGCAAATGTTCTTCGTCAAGCTCAATGCCCTGCCGCTTCAACATGCTCCGGATTATTTCAAGGTACTCCGCCTGCGTCGGCGCGTAGTAGTGCACAATCAGCCCGAATCTATCCGAAAGCGAAATTGTCTCGTTGGTGCTGTCTTCGCGGTAAAGTTCTTCTTGTTCGTCGGAACGGTCGCGCCACGTCTCGCGAATTAAATGCCGCCGATTGCTTGTCGCGTAGATTAAAACATTTTCCGGACGCGACTCGACGCCGCCTTCAATCGCCGACTTCAAATATTTATATTCCGTCTCCGATTCATCAAAAGATAAGTCATCCAGAAAGATTATAAAACGCTTGCTTAAAAACTTCCGCAACGCCTCCATAATTTCCGGCAAAAATTTCAGTTGCGGCTTAGTGATTTGCAAAAGTCGAAGCCCCTTTGAATAGTATTCGTTGACAAGAGCTTTAACGGAAGAAGATTTGCCTGTTCCACGTGCGCCGACAAGCAGAACATTATTAGCGGGCTTGCCGTCAACAAAAGCGGCCGTATTGCCCGTCAAAAGTTCTTTCTGGTGCGCGTAGCCGATTAAATCGTTAAGTCGAATTTTTTCAAAATGGCGAACGCCAATAAGTTTGTCGTCCCAACGAAAGGCGCGATAAGTCGCAATGTCGCCGTAGCCGTAGCGTTTGTAGTGCTCGATAAAGGTGTAAGTAATTTCCGCCGCGTCGTTTACTCTTTCTAAGCGACGCGCCAGCTCGTTGAACGATTCATTTTTATTTTCGACGGTCGGCTTGTAAATGTCCAAAATATTCAAATCGCCCAAAAGCTCACCGCGAAAAATCGGAAGCAAAATTTCAATATCTTTCTTGAAAACCTCGCGCAGACTTTCGCCGATTTTCCCGCCGTGCATTTCAATCGACGTTGAAACCAAATTAGGTTCGTGCGCCAAAAGATAAATCAGATAAGAGCGATAAAGATTGCCGCTCAAGCCGAGCCGTTCAGCCTGCTCGATTAGCCGCGCAGAAATTTCAAATCTGTCCGCTATGCCGCCGAAAACTTCTTCGTTAAGCAAATGGCGGCAGATAATTAAACCTTGCAAATTCATTCTAAACTTTCCTTTCTACTTTTAAAAAGTAGCAAACAGTAAACGAGTTTGTCCGCTCGATAAATTGAAAGTTATCGCCGCGCCGATACGCTCCGCTGCGCTACGCTAGTTTAAATTCTTTGTCAGTGTAAATTTATCTAAAATTTCTCCGTCGACAGTGCGACTGAGTAAATTTATTTCCGTCGCGCTTATGTCCAAAACTATAAAACTTTCTGGCTCTTCACGCAAATTTTTAGCCGTCACGTCATCAATCGCGCTCGCAGGTTCAGTATATTTCTGGTCGCCCGCTCGCCCGCATAAAATGTACGTCGTACCCCGCGCAGATTTTTTCCGCGCAAAAATTTTCCCGCGATTGCGGTACGTGTGCAAATGCCCCGTGAATACTAAATCAATTTTCAATTCGTCGAACAGCTCTAAAAATCTGTCGGCAATGTCATTAAATTTGTCCTGCCCGTAGTCGTAAATGTCTTTGTGCATGAAAACAATTTTCCAAATGCGATTGGCGTTGGCGGCGTCGCGACGGAAGAAATATTCTTGCGCGTCCTGCAACTTCGGCTTAAATTTATTCAGCTCGGCAAATTGTGTGTTCAAAATGAAAAAGTGCGCCGCGCCATAATCGAACGAATAAAAGTAGCCACCCAAATTCTTTGCGCCATTTTCGGGCAGGGCGAATTGATTTAGATAACCCGTCGGCAAAGCGTTAAACCAATCGACGCCGTAGCATTCGTGATTGCCCATGACCGGCGCAAAAGTTCGTTCCGCTAAAATTTTCGTCGCGGCAAGGTGCCACGCTCGCCATTGATAATCCGCCTCGCCGTTGTCGACTAAATCGCCATTGACAACTACAAGCTCCGCGTCGGGGAAATTTTCTGCCGCCGCGTCAGCCGTCCGTTGCCAAATTTCATAGTGCTCGCATTGCGAATCCGAAAAAATTATCATCTGAAAAGCTCCGTCGCCCGCCGTCCGCAAATTTTGCCAAGAAGTTGCTCGACCGTTCGAAATAATTCGAAAGTTGTAGAGACTCGCCGCCTTTAGATTTTTAAGTTCGCAGGAGTAAATTAAATCGCGCCGCTCGACTTCCGAAAAATGCGCGGACTCCTCGCCGACTTGCCGCCACTCCAATAAAAATTTCTCTTCCGCGTCCGCTTGCCACATTATCACCCGCGACGACCTAGAATCTTTCGTGACGACTTGCCGCAAAAATTTTACCGCCGTCAATGGCTCGTAACCGTCTTGCGGCGTGTGCAGTTCTTCAAGCCGCGCCGCCTCCGCCAATTTTGGAAAGTACGCGCCTAAACCTAACGCTAGCAAAATCTTTATGAAAAATCTTCTGCTCATGACGCGCCCTTGACAAGTTTACTAAAATATTTATCGGGCAAGCGACAAATTTTCCCGCCGTTCGTGAAAACGTTCGTTGAAGTTCCTTCCGCTAAAATTTTTTCTTCGCCGCAACGCCTTATCGCGTAATTAAATTTCATCTTCGCCTTAGTCAATGCTTCGGCACTAGTCTCAATCTCCAACTCGTCATCAAATTTCGCGGGCGCATGAAATTTCGCGCTAATCTCCACAATCGGAAATAAAATCCCGTCGCTCATCATTTCATTTAGGTCAATGCCGAGCGCACGTAAAAATTCTACACGCCCCGTCTCAAACCAGCGGATATAATTCGAGTGGTGCACGACGCCCATAACATCAGTGTCGAAAAATTTCACGCGGTGCAAAGTTTTCACAATCATAGCCTTCACTCCTCGCCAAAACTATATCACATTGCCGCGAACTGTGCTATAATCGCCGCGATAAAATTTTTGGAGGCTTGAACTTGCTTTATTTATGCGCGACGCCGATTGGCAACTTGGAAGATATGACTTTTCGGGCGATAAAAATTTTGCGCGAAGTCAATTTAATCGCGGCGGAAGATACGCGCCGAACTCGAAAACTTTTGACACATTTTGAAATTCATACGCCGCTTTGCCGCTTCGATGAAAATTGCAAAGAAACAGTCGCCAAAAAAATTTTGCAACGACTTCAAGCGGGCGAATCAGTCGCAATCGTCAGCGACGCCGGACTTCCTGCAATCTCCGACCCTGGCGCAGATTTAGTTAAGCTAGCGATTGACGCCGGAATAAAAGTTTGTCCGATACCTGGCGCGAACGCCGCCTTAAGTGCGCTAATTTGTTCGGGTCTGAACACGTCAAGATTTTTATTCGCGGGCTTTGCGCCTAAGACTAAAAAAAATCGCCGCGAACTTTTACAAAAACTTTCGACAGCGGAAGAGACAATCATTTTCTACGAAGCACCGCACCGGCTGAAAAATTTTCTAGCGGAGCTTGCAGAAGTTTTCGGCGATAGACAAGCAGTCTTAGCGCGGGAACTAACCAAAGTTCACGAAGAATTTCTGCGCGGGAAAATTTCAGAGCTGATAGAAAAAGTTTCCGAGCCGCGCGGAGAATTCGTCGTATTAGTCGAAGGAAATAAAATTGCGCCGCTAATCGATGAAAATCCACTAGACTTCTACCGAAAACTTTTGGCGCAGGGACTCGACAAAAAAGAAGCAATGCGCGAGGCGGCTAAAAAATTCAACGTGAGCCGCCGCGAAATTTATAACACACTGCTAAGGGAGGAAATTTAATGAAGACTTTTTACATTACGACGCCGATTTATTATCCGAGCGCGAAATTGCACATTGGGCACGCCTACTGCACCACCATTGCCGACGCTATCGCCCGCTTTAAACGCCTTGCGGGATACGAAGTTTTTTTCTTGACTGGTTCGGACGAACACGGCCAAAAAATTCAGCGTACCGCGCAGGCGCAAGGCAAAACGCCGCTTGAATACGTCGACCCGATTGTTGACAGCTTCAAGGAGCTTTGGAAGAAATTTTATATCTCGAATGATGATTTTATTCGCACAAGCGAGCCGCGCCACGAAAAAGTTGTACAGGAAATTTTCAAGCGCATTCAAGATAACGGCGACATTTACAAGGGCGAATACACCGGACTTTATTGCACGCCTTGCGAATCATATTGGACTGAATTGCAACTCGACGAAAACGGCTGTTGCCCCGATTGTCATAGACCCGTTGAAAAAGTTTCGGAAGAGGCATATTTTTTCCGGCTGTCGAAATACGCCGATAAACTTTTGCAACACATTGAAAAGCACCCAGAATTTATCGTGCCAACGTCGCGGCGCAACGAGATGATTAATTTCATAAAGAGCGGGCTTGAAGACCTTTGCATTTCGCGCACGTCGTTTGATTGGGGAATCCCTGTGCCAGGCGACGAACGCCACGTTATTTATGTTTGGTTCGACGCCGTCATAAATTATATAACTCCGCTGATTCACAATCCCGAAATGAAAAAGTTTTGGCCGGCAGATATTCACCTTGTCGGCAAAGAAATTGTCCGTTTCCATTCGATAATATGGCCGGCAATGCTTATGGCGGCAGGACTTCCTCTCCCTAAGCAAATTTACGGGCACGGCTGGCTTGTCACTGACGGCGATAAAATGTCGAAGTCAAAAGGTAACGTCGTCGACCCAGTGCTTTTGGTTGAGGAGTTTGGAGCCGACGCAATCAGATATTTTTTACTGCGTGAGATAACGCTTGGGCTTGACGGGAATTTTAATCGCGACGCGCTGATTCAACGCATTAACGCCGATTTAGCGAACGATTTAGGCAATCTTCTGCACAGGACGCTTAATATGATTGGCAAGTTCCAGAAAAAAATTCTCCTGCCCGCGAACGACGGCTCCAACCTCGATAAAAGTTTCCGTCAAGAGGCAATCGACACGGCTAAAGAATATCGGCGGCTTATGGAAAATGTTCAGCTCTCCGACGCCGTCAAGCTCGTCTGGAAATTTATCGGGCGGGCGAACAAGTACATTGATGAAACTATGCCTTGGAAACTCGCTAAGGACGAAACGAAACGTCAAGAACTCGCGAACGTCCTTTACAATCTTGCTGAATCATTAAGGATTATAGGGATTTTAATTTCGCCGTTTATGCCCGCGACCGCGCAGAAAATTTGCGACCAGCTTAAAATTTCTCAGGAACTCAAGCTCGACGACGCGGAAATTTTCGGCAAGCTCGAACCTAATCACGAAGTCGGTAAGCCTGAACAACTTTTCCCGCGCATTATCATTGAAGACTAAATCTTGATTGCAAAAAATCGGTCGTCCAAAAGTTGGATGACCGATTTTAAATTTATTTTCCAATTAGATTCATCATTTGATTTGCGGCAGTCAATCGGAGCAACTCCTCCATAGCCGTTAAAATTTCTTTTTCGTCGCAGTTATCGGCAGTCATTTTGTTTGCCAACTGATAAATGTTTTTCGTTAAGACCGCAACAGAATTTCTAACTTCGGCATGATTAGCGTTGGACGTATCGTTAAGCGCAGAAATTTTATTCGTCACGGCGTCGAAGGAATTTTTAACTTCGGCGTGATTCGTGTTAGACGTATCGTTAAGCGCAGAAATTTTACCCGTCATGGCGTCAAGGGAATTTTTAACTTCGGCGTGATTCGTATTGGACGTATCGTTAAGCGCAGAAATTTTACCAGTCACAGCGTCAAGGAAATTTTTAACTTCAGCGTGATTCTTATTAGACGTATCGTTTAGCGCAAAAATTTTCCCCGTCATGGCTTCAAGGGAATTTTTAACTTCAGCGTGATTAGTGTTGGACGTATCGTTAAGCGCAGAAATTTTACTAGTCATGGCGTCAAGAGAATTTTTAACTTCGGCGTGATTCGTATTAGACGTATCGTTAAGCGCAGAAATTTTACCAGTCATGGCGTCAAGGGAATTTCTAACTTCAGCGTGATTCGCGTTAGACGTATCGTTTAGCACAGAAATTTTACCAGTCATGGCGTCAAGAGAATTTTTAACTTCGGTGTGATTAGCGTTGGACGTATCGTTAAGCGCAGAAATTTTACCAGTCATGGCGTCAAGGGAATTTCTAACTTCAGCGTGATTCGCGTTAGACGTATCGTTTAGCGCAGAAATTTTACCATTCATGGCGTCAAGGGAATTTTTAACTTCGGCGTGATTCTTATTAGACGTATCGTTAAGCGCAGAAATTTTACCAGTCATGGCGTCAAGAGAATTTTTAACTTCGGCGTGATTCGTATTGGACGTGTCGTTAAGCGCAGAAATTTTACCAGTCACAGCGTCAAGGGAATTTCTAACTTCAGCGTGGTTCGTGTTGGACGTATCGTTTAGCGCAAAAATTTTCTCCGCCATAGCGTCAAGGGAATTTCTAACTTCAGCGTGATTCTTATTAGACGTGTCAGCGAGTGTCTTAATTTCGGCGGTGAGATTATCCATACTAATTTTTAATTCCCTCAGTTCCTTAATCAATTCCGCGTGATTCCGTTGCGTCATAAGTCCGAGTTTGAGAAAAAATTCTTCCAATCAAAATTCTCCTTCCAAATTGTTCATTAGCCGCGTTGCTATGTCGAGCCGTAAAAATTCTTCCAGCGATTTTAAACTCTCAAGCGTCGGCTTTAAATCGGATAATTCATTTTGCCGCAGATTATTTGCCAATGCAATCTGTTCGTCAATCTGGCGCGTTGACCGCTCGTTAATTTCAAGCCGCGAATTTATTTCATCGTGTTGCCGTTGCAATTTAAAGTTCAATAAATCTATCGCGTCTTCTAATTTATGTAGTGACGATAAAATTTCCTGTTGTTGTCGGAGTATCATTTCCTGTTGCTCCAAAATTTTTTCCATAAGACCTCCGTTACTCGCACATAAATTCCATATAAGCCGGAATCATATATCGTTCAATCATACAAGCGGCGTCGCCCGTGCGCATATTCGACGAGCAACCGCTCATACATTTTGGCAAAAAAATACAAGACGTGCATTCTTCGCGCAACGGCTCATTTAAACGCGCCTCGTTAATTTTTTCGGGAAGGCGTTTCAGAGTGCCTAAAGCTTTTTCTTTGCGCCCGACTAAGTGTTCGCAATTATAAACTCGCCCGTAAACATCTACGGAAAAAGATTGCGGGTCGTTTCTCATGCAGGGCAAACTGCGCGGAAAAGAGTAGAGCCGGTCATTTATGCTCATCTTAGCGGGATTCGCCAGCGCACGGAAAATTTCCTTAACGAAAGCAATTTTTTCAGCATCGCTCAATTTATTCTTAACGCCCGTGACAAACGCAGGATAATAGACAACATTTTTATTTCCGTCGAATCGCGCCTGCAAAACATAAACTAAATCCAAAATGTCTTTCATGTTCTGTCGGTCAATGTTAAGGCGAATATCAACATGAATATCCGCTTCGGCAAGCCACTCAATACGATTGAGAATTTTTTTGAAAACCTGCCGTTGCCCGTCGACGTAGGCTTTGCGCTTAGCGTATTGCTCCGCCGTGCCGTCCAATGTTATTTGAATGCCGCGCAGATTCCACTTTTTAAATTTGCGTTCAATCAGTTGCCTTGTTATCATACTGCCATTAGTTATCGCGAATGATTCGTATTCAAGCCCCGCCTCGCCGAGCTGCTTTGTTACCGCGTCGATAATTTTCGGATTCAGAAAGGGTTCGCCGCCAAACCAATTCAGCTTGACGGGCAAATCTTTTTTATACCGCTTTATGAAATTTATCAGCGCGTCAATTTTCGTTTCGTCAAAGTCAACGTGCTTGACGCCGTGTTCGTAGCAGTAAGGACAGCGGGCATTGCACTTCAAAGTTGTTGTGATATTAACCGACAAATGCTCCCTGCGCTTTTGCGACTCAAGCCGCCAAAGTCTGTAATTTTCGTGCTCATCAATCGTCGCCGCAACACAAAATCCCGCCTCAAGAAATTTCTGCCGCAAATCCTTGCCGCAAAATTTTTCCCCGTTCAACTTCCGAAACTCTTCCGGCGTCAACTTCGCCATTGAGTTATAAAGCGTGTTGTAAACCAGAAATTTTTTCGGAGCTTCAACGCAGAAATTAAACACGGACGGTTTAACAGCGACAGAGTTTTTTATTTCCGTGTCAAAATTTTTCCTAAGTTCATCGAATTTTTTCGGCGCGGAAAGATTAAAGCTTTTGCCGAGCGCGTAAAGCATAATCAAAATATTTTCGTTGCCCGACATCAAAGTTTCCATGCCGCCTCACCTGCCGATATTTAAACTGCTGGTTTTCAATTCGTCAAACATTATATCGCACAAGTTCGCGTAGTACATGTAATCGACCTGTACTTCAGCAAGCCGCGAGTCTTCCTTGTCCTTCAACTTTTTAATTTCCTCGAAAGCTCGAGTTTCCTGCGCCATGTTGTTATTTAGTTCGTTGATTCTATTTTGAATTTCGCGTTCTATAGCTTCGGATTGTTCACGAACGGACGTTTCAATTTCCTTTATCATTTCGCGAATTGCCTCGCGCAAGCGGTTATCATAAAAGTCATCAAAATTTTTCTTGCGCTTAGCGTCGTCGGTTTCCGCCAAAATCGTTGAGACTTCAGGGTCAGTCATAACAAGTTTGTCGTCAAGCCTTTTGCCGATAAAGCCGACAACTTTTTTCCGCAAAGCCTCATTGAGTTCCTTAATCTTGTCAATGTTTATGTTCAAATTCCGCCCGCCGATTTTCTGCCTGTTCACGCCTTCAAGCCATTTAATAAACTCAATCATCGTGCTATTCACGTCGGTGATAATAGAATCTTCTTCCTTTTTAGCATCTGCCGCAGACCTATTGCGCATTTCGGCAAGTTCGTTATTGATAATCGCCGTGTGGTCTATCTTAGCCGTTTTGCCACTCGAATTATCGCCGCAATTCCCTACGCAACAGTCACTACAACTAAAAAAATCTCCTATGCAACAAAATCCGCAGTTAGCTACGCAACAATCTCCTATACAGCAACCTCCGCCTCCACCCATAATCTATTCCTCCCCAATAATTTTATTCAACTTAGCAAGCCGCCTAAGTTCGGTTTTATGCTCGCGACTGAACATGCCCGAAACTTTTTTTCCGGCGCGAATATTTTTCGTGACGCCCGACTTGGCAAGAATAATCGCGTCGGAGCCAACCGTCACCCAATTTTTAATCCCGACTTGCCCGAAAATTTGAACGCGGTCGCCAATCGTGACATTGCCGCAAAGCCCGACCTGCGAAACAATTAGACAAGCCACGCCAATTTTCACGTCGTGCCCAATCTCAACTAAATTTCCTATAACCGTACCCGCGCCTATAATCGTATCCGAAAAGGAGCCGCGCTGAATTACGCTGTTCGCGCCAATCTCAACGTTGTCTTTTATAATAGTCCGCCCGACGCCGCAAAAACTTTTATGTCGCCCGTCAACGCCATAATGATAATGACAATTTACACCGACGCGACTGCCCGAAAGAATTTTCACGCCGTCGCCAAGAAGCGTTCCGGAACCGATAAAAACGCCCGATTCAATCCGGCAATTTTTCCCAATAGTCACATTTTCGCCAACGCTAACAAATGGCGCAATAAAAGTTCCTTCGCCAACTTCGACGCCCGCTCCGAACATTGAACCGCCCTTTGCAGTCTGTTCAAAAGGTTTTTCGTAGTCGGGATAAATTCCCTCTGCAATCATTAGCCGCGCAATTTTTATAATCGCCTCGTGCAATTCATGAAAGCCGCAATACAAAAGATTTTTTTCAACGGGCAAAAGTCGCGGCTCAGTCAAGACACTTTGCGCGGGAGTCTTCAAAATATCTTTTTCCGAATAGGCGATTGCAAGGGAATTTTCTTCCGCCGCGTGCGCGTACCTTAGCGAAGAAATTTCCTGTTCGCCGTTGCCGAAAAAACTAAAGCCAAGCTTCGCCGCTATGTCATTTAATCTTATAATCATTTTTTCGCCTGATTCAATTTCTTTCTCAATTTGCCGCAAATATCTTCGGCGCGTTTGTCCGTCTTATCCTTGACCTGCTTGATAATTGCTTTAAGCTGTTCGGTCGAATTTTTGACAGCGTCGCACTTTTTAAGTTGCTCCTGAACTTTCTTATCTAAATCCGCATTGCTCGCCCTTGATGCTTCTAAAAGTCCCGTCATGGAGTCTTTTTTCTCTTTAGTCGTGCGGTTAAGGTTATAGGTAATGTCCATAAATTTGCTTTTAATTTCGTTCGCTAAAAGTCTCTTGTAGCTGGCGGCAAGGTTATCGCGTATCACTCTCATAATTTCTGCGACGTTAGTTTTCTTTTGCAACTTGCGCATATCCGTCGGCAATTCGTAATCGAAATTCACCGCGAATTTTTTTAGGGGTCTGCGCTCTTCTTTCTTCAACGAATCATAATCGCGGCAAAGATTGTAAATGTACGCCGCCGAATGCATGATATTTGTTGCCGCCATTGCTTGAGTATCGAAAAAGGCTTTACCCGTCAGCCGCTTGACCAAATAACTTTTCTGCTCCGCCCAATCGCTTTCGGGGTCGTTCAAAACGTCCCAATGCGTTGCGATTATGTGAACTTTTCTTTTGTCGTCCGACGAAAACGAGAACACCGAAGAAATTGTATTTATTTCCTCGCTTTGAATTTTCTGGGCGTCTATGCAGACGAAAACCGCATTGGCGCGGCGAATATATTCCTTAGTCAGCTCTGAGCGATAAGCGACCGGGTCGGAAAGTCCCGGCGTATCGACGAAGACAACTTGCGGCGGAAAATCTTTTCCCAATGTCGAAATGCCAACTTCTATTTCCTTAACAAAATAATGCTCCGCCCGCTTTGAACTCGACCAAATTTTTAACTCCTCTTCAATTTCCTCATTAGCCATTTCCTTGCGTATCGGCGCGTGACCAATCCATTTGCCCTTATGCTTATCGCCTTGCAATTCTTCATATTCTTTCATAAATTCCGTTGCTTTGCTTGTTCGCGACGACCAAAGCTTATCCCATTCGTTGTGAGTGTAGAAAGTAACTTTGACGTAATCGCGCAGGCTTGAGCGGAATTTAGTAAGCGCGGCGGTTTCGGGTGTAACAGCCATTGACGCATAATTTTTACCCAGTAGCGCGTTAATCAGTGTCGACTTGCCGGTTTTTATCGTGCCCACAAACGCAATTTGAAAATCGGGATTCCTGCACAAGCTCAAAAAATCGTTAAGCTTTTGGACGACTGCAGAATTATTTTCCGCGCCCATGCCCGGAATTTTGAACAGTGCGTCGAGCCTCTCAACCTTAGTGGAGTAAGCGTCGGTTACGTCGTCCCAATTTATCGGCTCGTGCGGAACATGCAAAAGATTATCAACAACGCGCATCATTTTGACTTCGGGCATTTCATAAACTTTTTTTTCAAAGTCCGCCACACGAAGAAACGCGCCGCATTTCTCGCAGAAATTACGCGCTTCTTGATTTTCGTGGCTACACTTACCGCAAGTAATTTTTGCCATAAATTTTTCTCCTATCTCAAACAAAGTTTAAAAGTTCTTTCGGCTCAATCGACAACGCAAGCAAGCTGTAATCCCGCGCAGTCAAAATTTCATTCTCAACCTTATAGCATTCTCCGTCGTAGTTGACGCCCAGTTCATTAACGTAAAGCTTAGGATTTTTTGCAAGCTCGCGAATTGTCTTGCGCAAAAGTTCATTGAGCGGATATTTCTTTGCAATCAAATTACCTTGCGCCTTAGCGAAACTTTCATTGAGCACGGCGTCGCTATTTTCCACGATAAAAAATTTCAGCTCGTTTTTATTCGCAAGGTTATTATCATCAACGATTTTCTCTGTCAGCTCAAGCGTCGCCTCACGAATTTTATTTCTTTCGTATTCGAAAAACGGATTACCGTCAATGTGTACGGGCTTGCAGGCTTCGTCATAAAGATAAAATTTGTTTTTACAAATCGCCAGATAAAACTTCATCACGTCGCGAACACCTCACTTTTTCTGATTCATATTGCTAACCGTCAACCAAATTTGAGCGTCGGCGGCGTCGGGCGAATGTTTCTTTTCCATTTCAACCAGCTTATCAAAGGCGGCGTCATTTTTCTCCGTGCTCATGTTTTTATTTTCAATGTAGTTGACGATTTCGGCGAAAGTTTGCGGGTCAGTGCGGGCGACGCTCGCAAACTCGGCAAGACGTCCGCTTTTGCTGTAGAAGTCCGGATTATTAACGACGATTTGTCCGAACTCGCCCATTGATTGCCCGTATTGCGCAATCGCCATACCCAAAAGAATTTCAATAGCCTTGTGAAATTTATCATCTTGCGGAATGAGCGCGGACTTTTCGGCGTCGACTTCGTATTCCTTAACCGCCGCCAAATATTTTTCGTAGCTGTCGAAGTCTTCAACCTTAACCGGATGCAATTCGTCCTGTTCCGCCTGCAAAGACTTATCGCCTATTTCCTCCAGTTTGTCTTCTTGCTCGATTAAGCCAAGCTCTTTGAAAAAATCCTCCAAAGCCCGTCCAAATTTTTCAAGCTGAACGCCAACAATTTTCAATATCGCCGGCACCAACTTTGATACAACGACGCTTAAAACGCTCCCTATCCCCGAAAAGAGCGAGCCAAAAAATGACATAGCAATTCCCCCTTAAAAATACTTTCTAACATCATCAAGTAGCCGGAAAATTTCGTGGTCGCCGAATACTTTTTCCGATAAATTGATTTTCTCCTGCAACATAAGCCCTAAAAATTTTATCAATCGTTCCTCGAAAAGTTTATCACGTCCGCCACGCCTAGCAATTTCCGCCGCAAGATTTCTGGCAAAGAAAACGTTTGGCAATTCGTCTTCCGCCTCGAAAGTTTCAAGGTGTCTCGCCGCTTTGATTCTGAATTCCTCAACGCGCTGCAAAGTTTCTTCTGATAAAAATTTTTGCGTTGCGATTTCCGCAGAAAACCTTTTCAACAATTCCATTATCGGGAAATAAAATTTCTGTGCAAATTCCGTGACGTAATGTCTTTCGCCGAAAAATTTCATAAAGTGTTCCTTGACTACTTCATTTGAAACAGAACTTTCGCCAGTATCCGTGACGGGCTGAATTTTTATGTGAACGGGGCGTTCCATGCCCTGAGAAAAAACAATCGCTTGCCCGGTTTCGAGGGCGGATAAAAAAGCTTTCTGCTTGTCGTCCATTAGCATTGTATCGCCGACTGATTCTTTATCGTCGCGGGCGAAAAGCCGATGAATAATTTTTGTGTTGGTATTCTTCAAAACTTCGGGCGCAAGTTTATTCGGAATTTGGTCGACGACAATTAGCGATTCACCATATTTTCTAACTTCGGCAAGCAAATCGGTAAAAGTTTCTACCGCAATACGCTTGGAGCCGCTGTCGCCAAATTCCACGCGGGAAAATAATCTGTGCGCCTCTTCGATTAACGTTATGTGCCGGAAATTTTTATCGTGACGATGACGCTTTTTAATTGCCGCTGTAAGTTGCGTCAAAATAAAACCTGTCAGCAAAGCTTTATCTTCGGCGGATTTTAAATTTTCCATTTCGATAATAACGTTTAAGTCGAGTAACTTTTCAAAGTTCGTAGATTCCCGACAATTAAACAGCGCACCTTTAGAACCTTTAGTGAGATTTGAAAAGCGACTAACCAGCGAGCCGCGATAATCGTCACGAAGTCTTTCGCTAAAACCTTTGGTATCGACGATTTTTTCTAACGCGCTCAAAAAATCGGTCAGCGTCGGGAAGGCGTAACTTTCTGCGCGGCGTTCGACAAGATAATTTCTGCCGGTGTCAATGTCCCAGCCTTTGTCCTCGTAAATTTTATAAATCGCCTCCTCCAAAATTTGCGGCATAGAAGCTTCCATAGGAAAGGCGGAAGTAAAAGTTGCCTTTAGCATATCGGCATGAGAGGAAACACTTTCACCCGCCGTCAACTCAAAAGGATTCAGGCGGAAAGGCGCAGTTGTCTCGTCGCCGACTGTGAATACTACAACGTTCTTGAAATGCGGCGAGTTTATAAAATTTCTATACTCAGTCGTTGAAGGCTCGATTACAAAAAAATTCTGCGCGGTCTCTTTTAAAATCTTGTGGCAAGTGGTCGTTTTGCCCGAACCGGTCACGCCCGCAATAAAAGTATGCTTATTCAAGACGGCGTCGCTTATTTTTACTGGAACGGTCGCAAGTTCTCGTCCGTGTTGCATGAGATTGCCTAAAAAAATTTCCCCGTCGCGGCATTTGAAATTCAAGCCGAAGTCAACGTTTTCTTTCACCGCAAGACCGGGAATTTCTTTTTGAGGGAGACCAGCAATCAAAGTAACTTCGCTAGCCGTCAAATAGGTTGTAAGTCCAACTTTCCCGTCAAAATTTGGGCAACTGAGCAAAGTCAATTTTTCGGCAGGGAGATTATTTTCGTTTACGTAGAAACTTTGGTAGGCAGTCAAAATTTCTGAATCGCGCTCAACGTCGATAGGATAAGCGCGCAACGGGCTGAAGGAAGAATTATTTCCTTGAAAAAGCGACATAATCCCGACTTTCAAGCGTTCAGCGTCGGTAGGTTTTTCGCCCATGTAGTAGATTGAGGTTTTGAAAAGTCCTTTGGCGAAACCGATTTTCACGCGCTCCAAAAGTTCTTTGTCAATGTAGTCAATAATTTCCTTCGCACTCTTGTTGACGATTTCAGTAGTTAAGGAAGCAGATTTACTAGCATTGACGCCGACGCTTTGATTTGAGCCGGAAGTTTTCGTGGAGCTCTGACCGAATGACGCGCCTTTTTGGTCGGAGTGGCTGGAATTAGTATGTTCGCTTTGCTTACCGCTCGTGTCGGAGTGCGAATTATTTTCCGAATGGCTATTACCTTTTGAGGTGGAATTACTTGCCGACGCGCTGATATTTTGTCCGCTACTCGCCGATTGTTGGAAGGAGCGATGAGCATAGGGCGACACTTGATTATAAATTTCGTAGATATTATTTCTGACGGCTTTGACTTCGGATTTTTCAACCGGCTCGCAGACGACAACGAGTCGCCACTTCAAGCCGAGCATACTATTTATAAGCCTGTCGATACCTTGAAAGCCGTATTTGTTATCGCTATCCTTTTTGTTTGCGGAGGGGATACCCAAAATCACGCCGGCATTTTTAAAACTTTTAACGGAATCAAAAACGGCGTCGGTTAAATCTTTCCCCGTGAGTTTTTCCAAAACACTCCCGCCGAAATTCCCCTCGAATGAACCGACAATATTTCTGCCGTAATTAGCGGCGTTCATGAGTTTTCCGAGAACGGGCTTATTTTCCTTCTGATTTTTAACCACGCCGATATATAAACTTATTCCGTCTTCGTCGCCGTTGAGAATGTAAACCAAATTGAAAGCGGCATTATCTAGAGCTTGAAGAACATTTTCAAAAGCTTCGCGATGAGGATAATCTTCGTCGAAAGTTAGCCGATTGATTTTGAAAAAGCAAATTTCGTTAAGCTTGAGTTCGTCCGAGCGCGAATTTTGCGGCTGAATGATTTTTTCTACGTCAGCGGAATTCAATTCGCCCAGCAAAAGCTCAGTTAGCGATTTCTTTTCGGTTAATTTATTCATTGGACTCCTCCAAAATTTGGTCAATCTCCTTTAAGAGTTCGGCGACAAGTTCGGATTCGGGGACTTTGCGAACGACAACGCCTTTGCGGAAAATAATTCCTTCGCCGTCAGCACCGGCAATCCCGACATCAGCATTACGCGCTTCGCCGGGTCCATTGACGGCGCAACCCATTACCGCGACCGTTAAATTTTTCTGTATGGAAGAAATTTTTTCCTCAACCTGCGCGGCGATTGCAGGCAGATTGATTTTCGTACGCCCGCAAGTAGGACAAGCAACCAAAGTTACTCCGCCGTCACGAAGACCGAGCGATTTTAAAATTTCCTTAGCGACTTTTACTTCGACGACAGGGTCGCCCGTCAGCGAAATGCGAATTGTATCGCCGATACCTTCCGCCAATAACGCGCCAATTCCGACCGCCGATTTTATGACACCGCTATTGACTGTGCCCGCTTCCGTTATGCCCAAATGGAGCGGATAATTTTTTTTCTCGCTCATAAGGCGATAGGCGGCAAGTGTCAACGGCACGTCATGCGCTTTAAGCGAAATTTTTATATCGAAGAATTCTTCTGCCTCTAAAATTTCCACGTGCTCCAATGCTGATTCAACTAAGGCTTCGGGTGTCGCGCCGCCGTATTTCTGCAAAATTTTGTTGCTAAGCGAACCCGCATTGACGCCAATTCTTATCGGAATTCCCGCCGCCCGCGCAGATTTTACGACTTCGCGAACATGCGCCGCCCCGCGAATATTTCCAGGATTTAAACGCAATGCCGCTACGCCTTGTGCAATCGATTCTAACGCAAGTTTATAATCAAAATGAATATCCGCGACAACTGGCAACTCAACTGCCGAAACAATTTTACTTAAAGCTTTCGCCGCCGCCATATCGGGCACGGCAACGCGAGCAATTTCGCAACCTTCCGCCGCAAGTCTCTGGATTTGTTCAATCGTGGCGGTTGCGTCGTGCGTTTTAGTATTTGTCATTGATTGAATACTAATCGGAGCACCGCCGCCAACTTTGACACTCCCTACGCTGATTTGTCTTGTCAATTTTCTTTCAAACATTCTAATCACCTCAAAGATATTTTATCAATCACCGCCGTAACTTGCAAAACTTTTTCCAGTAAACATTATAAAAAATTGACGTTGACAATCACCTTTTGTATAATCGACAGAGGAGGAATTAATCATGCAGAATGACAAAGTACGAGAGCTAACTAAAATGGCAATGTGCGTCGCGCTGTGTTGCGTGACGGCTTATATCTCGTTTCCGCTACCGTTTACGCCGGGCATGGTGACAGCTTTGACTTTCGCGCTTAGCTTAACCGCTTACCTTTTGCCGCCGCGACAAAATTTCATGGTGATTGCGATTTATATTTTGCTAGGCGCAATCGGTTTACCGGTTTTGGGTGGCGGTCAAGGATTAGCGCGATTAGTCAGCCCCGCAGGGGGATTTTATTTCGCGTGGCTCGCCGCCTATCCGCTATTGAGTTTTGTAAAAGGCAACGTCCCGAACTTTAAACGCTTCCTCGCTATGAATATCCTAATCGCCATGCCCGTAACCTACGCGGGTGGAATAATTTCTATGATTCTAATGCTTGAAATAACTTTGTGGCAAGCCTTAACTATGGCAGTTTTCCCGTTCATATTCGGCGACATATTAAAAGCCGCCGCCGCCGCCGCGCTCGGCGTCAAGCTACAAAAAATTTTGGGGTGATAACTTTGGAGATTGCAAAGAAAATTATTGGCGGCGAACGCCTTAAACCTTCCGACGATTTGAGTTTTCTTCTGACTGCGCCGCTAGAAAAACTTCAGGCGGGCGCACACTTGATTCAGGAAAAATTTTTCGGCAAGCACATCGACCTTTGCACAATCATTAATGGCAAAAGCGGGCGTTGCTCCGAAAATTGCAAGTATTGCGCTCAATCTGCGCGGCATAAAACTGGCATTGCTGAATATGATTTCCTTCCGACCGAAAAGATTTTGGAAGTCGCGCTCGCTAACGAAAAATTCGGCGTCAATCGCTTTGCAATCGTCACTAGCGGACGCGCTCTCGACGGTAAGAACTTTAAACGCGCTATCGACGCTTATAAAATTCTCCGCAATAATCTCAAAATCGATTTATGTGCCTCGCACGGCATTTTATCTGCTGAACAACTTAGAAGGCTTCGGGCGGCGGGCGTCAAGCGTTATCATCACAATTTGGAAACCTCGCGGCGATTTTTTCCGGAAATTTGTACCTCGCATACTTTCGACGACCGAATCAGAACGATTAAACTTGCGCAGGCGGCAGGGCTTGAAGTTTGTTCGGGCGGGATAATTGGCATGGGCGAAACGTGGCAAGATAGAATTGATTTAGCGTTTGAAGTCGCCGCGCTCGGTATAAAATCTATCCCGATAAATGTTTTGGACGCGATTAAGGGGACGCCGCTTGAAAATTTGCCGCGCCTTAGTTCCGAAGATATTTTGCGCACGATTGCCATTTTCCGCTATATAAATCCGACTGCGAATGTTCGCTTTGCCGCCGGTAGAAAATTTTTGCCGAATTCCGGCGCATCCGCTTTCCTAAACGGAGCTTCCGCCGCCATTACAGGAAACATGCTTACCACGTCGAATATTAATATCAAAACTGATTTAAAACTTTTGGCGAAACTCGGTCTGACGAATAAGGAAGGTGATTCAAATGACAGAACAAGAAAAAATCAATGCTGAAGGTCAAATGAAATTAGCTATGCAGGACGCAAAAATATACGCGCTTACACAAGAAATGCGCGATTTTAAGGAAGAAATGCGCGAGTTCAAAAACGAAATGCGCGAAAGCCGCGCCCGTCAAGATGAAGATATGCGCGAACTTCGCACCGCACTCAATAACAATGTCCGCAATATGTTTATCACTGTGATAATTGGCGTTGGAGCTATGGTCGTTGCCGTCATGATGAAGTAAACTTAACGGAAGGTGATTCAAATGACAGCTGAAAGTCAAATGAAATTAGCCTTGCAAGACGCTAAATTTAACATGTTTATGCAAGAAATGCGCGACCGTGACAATCAACGCGCTGAAGATATGCGCGAACTTCGCACCGCACTAAATAACAACGTCCGCAACATGTTTATTACCGTTATAATCGGCGTCGGAGCTATGGTCGTCGCCGTCATGATGAAGTAATAAAAAAGTCTCCTACCTTGAAATTGGCAGGAGGCTTTTTGGTTTCAGAAAAAATTTATCGCAAACTTTGTGACGTCACTGAACTTTTGCCGAACTTTATAATAGCTGTCGCGTAAAGTCCCGCGCAAACCGCCGCCAAAACATAACTCAACGTCCAGTCAAGCCCAAATCCTATCGGCGCGTGCAAAATGTACGTCGAGACCATGTACATATAAAAAGTTCCAGGAAGAACCGCCATTAAATACGGCATACTGTTTTTAATCATGTAAACGGAAATCATAGCGAAGGCGAAAACCGCGATAGTTTCATTCGCCCACGAGAAATAACGCCAGAGCAAAGCAAAGCCGCTTTTGTCGGTCTTAGCGTAATACAAAACAATCGCCACGATTGCAAATATCATAAACGCCAGCGTAAAGGCATTAACTTTTTTATGTTGGTCAATGTGGAGCGCGTCGCCTAGCATTAATCGCAACGAACGCAACGCCGTATCGCCCGACGTTATCGCCAAAACTATGACGCCCAAAATAGCAACCATGCCGCCGACGCCGCCGAGCATATCTTTAGCGATAACACCGACAACAACCGCCGCTTGCTTATAAAGATTTTCATCAGTCGCAATGCCGCTACCGACTGCGCCCATAGCCGCACCCGCCCAACTCATCGCGATAAAACCTTCAGCAATCATCGTGTTGTAGTAAATTAAGCGTCCGTGCTTTTCGTTCGTGACGGCGCGGGCAATCAACGTAGCCTGAGTGGAGTGAAAACCCGACGTTATGCCGCAAGCAACCGTTATAAAAAATATCGGGATAAAGTTTTCGCCGTAGGGGTGGACGTTCGCAATGCCAGTTTCCCAAACTTCCTTCAGCGGATAGCCGTTAATGAACATTCCGAAGAAAATCCCGACTGCGCTCAGCAAAAGTATCAACCCGAATATCGGATAAATGCGCCCGATAATTTTATCAATCGGAAGGAGCGTCGCAATCAGATAGTAAAGCAAAATCACGGCGTAAACCATAACGATTGTAGTTGACAGCGAGGAAACATCTTCGCCGATAATGTGCGAAACGAATAAATCGCCGGGCGTGTAGATAAAGACGACGCCGACCAAAAGCATTAAGAAGCAGACGAAGACATTATAAACTTTGTAAACTCCGCCGCCTAAAAACCTTCTGACGAGCGAGGGCATTTGTTCGCCGTTGTTGCGCAGGGAAATCATGCCGCTCATGTAATCATGAACCGCGCCGCCGATAACGCAACCGATTGGAATTGTTAGAAACGCAATCGGACCAAATAAAATGCCTTGAATCGGTCCGAGAACAGGACCCGTGCCCGCAATGTCCAAAAGTTCAATCAGCGTATTTCTCCATTTGTTCATTGGTACGAAGTCAACGCCGTCGCGAAGTCTAACGGCGGGTGTTTGAACGGAAGGATTAGGCTTCATAACTTTTTCGCAGAACGAACCGTAAACCGCCGCGCCGCCAATTAAAATTGCTAAGCCGATTAGAAATGTTATCAAAATAATTCGCCTCCTGAAGATTTTTTATCGCAAATTTTTTGACGAAATGGAACCCTTGCCGAATTTTACAACCGACATGACATAAAGAGCTGCGCAGATTGCCGCCAAAATATAACTCAACGTCCAGCCAAAGCCAAATCCTATCGGCGCGTGTAAAATGTACGACGAGATAACATACATGTAAAACGTGCCAGGAATTATCGCCATTAGGTACGGCATATTATTTTTAATCATGTAAACAGTAATCATCGCGAAGACAAAAGTTATAATCGTTTCGTTCGCCCAAGAGAAGTACCGCCAGAGAATCGAAAAGCCGCTTGCATCTGTTTTTGCGTAATAAAGTATGACCGCCACAACCGCGAAGATAATAAGCGAAAGGAAAAGTGTGTTGCTTTTCTTTCTGTTGTCGATTTGGAGTGCCTCGCCGACTATTATTCTTAGCGAACGCAATGCCGTATCGCCCGACGTTATCGCTAAAATTATGACGCCGAGCACAGCAACTAAGCCGCCGACACTGCCGAGCATTTCTCCGGCAATGTTGCCGACAATTACGGCAGGAATTTTAAGCAGGTTTTCATTTGTAGCCAGTCCGAGATTAACTAAGCCCATAGCCGCCGCCGACCAAGTCATTGCGATAAAACCTTCAGCAATCATCGTGTTGTAAAAAACTAGCCGCCCGTGTTGTTCATTAGTGACGGTGCGCGAAATTAGCGTTGCTTGTGTCGCGTGGAAACCCGACGCTACTCCACAAGTGACAGTAACAAAAAACATCGGGATAAAATGTTCGCCGAAGGGGTGCGCGGTGAAAAGGTTCGCTTCCCAAATTTCAGTTAGCGGATAGCCTTTAATGAATAGCCCTAAAAAAATTCCGACCGCGCTTAGCAAAAGTATCGCGCCAAAAATCGGATAGACGCGCCCGATAATTTTATCAATCGGAAACAGCGTAGCCGCGAGATAATAAGCAAAGATAACGGCGTAAACAATGGCAACCGTCGTTGTAAGCGTGGAAATATCGCCGCCGATAAATTTCGATACGAATAAATCGCCGGGTGTGTAAATGAAAACCGTACCGAGTAGCAACAGCAACAAGCAGACAAAAATATTGTAGAAAGCATAAACTTTGTCGCCTAAGAAACGCCGCATAAGAAAAGGCGTCTGCTCGCCGTTGTTGCGCATGGAAATCATAGCGACCATATAATCATGAACCGCGCCACTAATGACGCAACCGATTGGAATTGTGATAAAGGCAATCGGACCAAACAAAATGCCTTGAATCGGTCCGAAGACAGGTCCGGTTCCCGCAATGTTCAGCAGTTCAATAAGAGTATTGCGCCATTTATCCATTGGCACGAAGTCAACGCCGTCACGAAGTTTAATCGCGGGCGTTTGGGTGGAAGAACGCGGCTTCATAACCCTTTCGCAGAACGCGCCGTAAATCGCCCCTCCAACAATCAGAATTACTAAGCCGGTTAGAAACGTAATCAAAATAGTTCGCCTCCACAATTCAGGATAGAAAACGAGCGGAAAGCCTAGAAACTTCCCGCCCATTATTTTAGCATAAAATCAATTCGTTTTAGCAGTTTTATTTACGTCTTCGATAGAAGTTGCAATCTCTTCCATTTTGTAAGCTTCGATAATGTCGCCCTCTCTGAAGTCGCGATAATCGACAATCGAAATGCCGCATTCATAACCGGCGGCGACTTCCTTAACTTCGTCCTTAAAGCGGCGCAAGGAATCAATTTCGCCGTCGAACATTTCGATATTATCACGCAGGATACGAATTTTGCTGTTATTGAAAATTTTCCCTTCCAAAACGTAAGAACCTGCAACGAGAGCTTTAGAGAACTTCATAACTTTGCGAATTTCGACGCGCCCTTGAATAACTTCCTTGAACTTCGGCGCAAGTAAACCGCTCATAGCGTCTTGCACGTCGTGAATTGCATCGTAGATAACGCGATAAGTTCTAATGTCAATATTTTCCGTGACGGCGGATTTTCTAGCGTTGTTGTCGGGGCGAACGTTAAAGCCGATAATCAGCGCGTTTGACGAAGACGCAAGCATAACATCATTTTCCGTAACCGCGCCAACGCCCGAATGAACGATATTAACGCGGACTTCATCATTTTTATTGAGCGAAAGGAGCGAACTGGATAGAGCTTCGACCGAGCCTTGAACGTCCGCTTTGACGACGATATTTAAATCTTTCAGCGAGCCGGCTTGAATCTGCGTAAACAGGTCGTCGAGTGAAACTTTCTTGGACTTGATAAGGTCATTGCGCTGGCGTTCGATTCTGTGTTCAGCGATTGACTTAGCTAACCTTTCGTCGAGAGCCGCGAGAATATCACCGGCGGCGGGGACATCGTTTAATCCTAAAACTTCGACGGGAACACTTGGACCAGCCTTTTTAAGACTGTCGCCGCGTTCGTTCATCATAGCGCGAACTCTGCCGTAAGTCGTGCCCGCAACGATATAATCACCAATTCTAAGCGTGCCGTTCTGTACTAAAACCGTAGCGACGGGACCGCGTCCTTTGTCGAGTTGCGCCTCAATGATTACGCCGCGAGCTTCGCGATTTGGATTAGCTTTGAATTCCTGCACGTCGGCTTCAAAAAGAATTTCTTCGAGCAAGTCGTTAATGCCGAGATTCTTTTTAGCGGAGACTTCAACCATAGTAGTATCGCCGCCGAAGTCGCGAGAAACTAAACCGTGCTCAAGAAGTTCTTGCTTAACGCGCATAGGATTTGCGCCGGGCTTATCGATTTTATTAATGGCGACGATAATTGGGACGTTGGCGGCTTTAGCGTGATTGATAGCCTCAATGGTTTGCGGCATAACGCCATCATCAGCGGCGACAACCAAAATTGCAATATCGGTAACTTGTGTGCCGCGAGCACGCATAGCGGTAAAAGCTTCGTGTCCTGGTGTGTCTAGGAAGACAATTTTTCTGTCGTTGCAAATGACTTGATACGCGCCGATATGTTGAGTGATTCCGCCGGCTTCAGTGGAGGTGACGTGGGATTTTCTGATAACGTCGAGGAGGGAAGTTTTGCCGTGGTCAACGTGCCCCATAACCGTAACGACGGGCGGACGGATTTTGAGCGTGGCGGGGTCGTCTTCAATTTCGGGAATAAGAGTTGGGTCGACTTCGGGCGGAAGTTCTTCAGCAGTGACGCCGAAATCCAAAGCGACTGCTGCGGCGGTATCGAAATCGATAACTTGGTTAATCGTGGCAACGACGCCATTCATCAAAAGTTTCTTAATGACTTCGACGGCGGTACAGCTCATTTTGCTAGCTAAATCTTTAACCGCTATGCTATCGCCAATTTTGATATGAGTTGGGCGCGCGATTTCGACCTTATGAGCGGGTTGCGGCGCGGGGCGATTTTTCTTGCGAGCGGGACGCGGGGCGCGATTTTTATTTTGAGCTTGCTGGGCGTCGTTTTGAGTTTTAGCGGCTTCCTTAGCGTTAGCGGGACCTTGACGGTTGCGATTGCGCTGGCGATTATTTTTTGTGCTGTCTTCGCGCTGGCGATTTTTGGATTGACGGTCGCCGCGTTCGCCGCGAGTATCTTGTTTTTCTTGCGGGCGAGCCTCTTGTTTATCTTGAGCGCGAATTTCTTGCCGCTCTTGTTTGCCGCGATTATCGCGACGTTGTTTGCCCTTTGAATCAGCTTCGGCTTTTGGCTGAAATTTTTCGGCGGGTTTATTATCGATTTTCTGCGCGGTTTTTTGTTGTTGCTTTTGCTGTTGATTTTTTTGCTCTTGTTGTTGCGTGGGTTTAGGCTGTTGCTTTTGCTGTTGAGGTTTTTGCTCTTGCTTTTGAGCGGGTTTAGGCTGTTGTTTTTGCTGTTGAGGTTGAGGTTTTTGCTCTTGCTTTTGAGTGGGTTTAGGCTGTTGTTTTTGCTGTTGAGGTTGAGGTTTTTGTTCTTGTTTTTGTTTTTGAGCGGGCTTAGGTTGTTGTTTTTGCTGTTGAGGTTGAGTTTTTTGCTCTTGTTTTTGAGCGGGCTTAGGCTGTTGCTTTTGCTGTTGAGGTTGAGTTTTTTGCTCTTGCTTTTGAGCGGGTTTAGGCTGCTGCTTTTGCTGTTGTTGCTGAGCTTTTTGCTCTTGTTTTTGAGCGGGCTTAGGCTGTTGCTTTTGTTGTTGAGGTTGAGGTTTTTGCTCGATTTTAGGTTCAGGATCGACAGGTTTGCGACGCGCAAATTTTGCCTTGACCATTTCATAAGCTTCTACTTCGACGCCGGAGAAACGATTTTTAACTTTAACTTTGCTTTTGTTCAGAAAGTCGATAATGACTTGCACATCTTGGTTGAATTCGTTCGCCATGTCATAGATTCTATACTTAATCGGTTTTGACATAGGTTCACCCCCGTTAGAAATTTTTGTTCACATTTGGATTTTCTCCTTTGGGTCTACCGCCGAAATAATTTTGTCGTAAAGTTCGTTCGGCAGTTTGGTTTTGAAAACTTTGTCCAAGTTATGACGTTTTTTCAAAGTCGCCGCGCAGGTTGGCGACTTGCAGACGTAAGCACCGCGCCCGAAAATTTTTCCCGACTCGTCAAGCAGAATTTCGCCCGAAGAAGTTTTTACAATGCGAATTAGTTCGGACTTGTGAAAAACTTGACGGCAGACAATACAGCGGCGCATTTCAATTTGCTTAATCGCGGTACCTTTAGCGGTTTTCCCCTTAGACATTAGCGTTTACCTTTTTTTTGACGCGGTTTAGGCTTAAATACTGACGTTGCTTCCGAAATGTCGACTTCATGCATGTAGGAAGGAAGCTCGCTATTTTTCGCCTGCTTCATACTTTTAATATCAATCTTCCAACCGGTAAGGCGGGCAGCAAGGCGAGCATTCTGCCCTTCTCTGCCGATTGCTAAACTCAACTGATTATCGGGCACCACGACGCGACAATTTTTATCGTCATCATTAAGCGCGACGCTAACAATTTTTGACGGGCTAAGGGCATTAGCGACGTAGACGCCTGCTTTCGGACTCCACTCGACTAAATCTAATTTCTCTTCGCCTAGTTCGTCAAGCACGGGCTGAATTCTGGTGCCATGCTGACCAATGCACGAGCCGACCGCTTCAACATTCGGGTCTTTGGAATTGACAGCGACTTTTGCTCTGGAACCAGGTTCACGAACTACGCCTTTTATCTCGACAAGCCCTTCCTGAATTTCGGGAACTTCAAGTTCAACAAGACGACGCAAGAAATTTGGGTGCGTACGCGAAAGATAAACTTGAGGACCTTTGCCGCTCTTTTTGACTTCGACTATATAGGCGCGAACAATATCGCCAATTTTGTAGTTGTCAATCGGCGATTGCTCACTTGGAACCAAAATTGCTTCGGTCTTACCGACTTCGACGATAAAATTGCCGTCCTCCACGCGGGTAATTCTTCCGCGCACAAGGTCGCTATCGCGATTGGTGAATTCGTCGTAGATGACAACTCGTTCTGCCTCGCGCAATTTCTGAACGACGCTTTGCTTAGCCGCTTGCGCCGCAATGCGCCCAAAATTTTTCGGCGTAACTTCAATCTCGATAACGTCATCAAGTTCGCAATCGGGATTAATTTTTTCGGCGTCTTCCTTAGAAATTTCAATGACGGGGTCGCTGACTTCCTCGACGACGCTTTTGAGCGAATAGACATGGAAACTGCCGTCATTGCGGTCGATTACGACTTCGACATTATCATCTTGATTGAAATTTTTCTTGTAAGCGGTTTTCAAAGCGGACTCCACCGCGTCAAACATTACTTCGGGCGCAATTTCCTTTTCAGCGCATATATCATTGATAACATCAATCAAGCTAAGTTCTGGTGTTTTCCTTCTTCCAGCCAAGTAAATTCCTCCTTAGAGAGTAGTTATATCTAATCCCTACTCCCCAATCCCTATTACCTAAAAATCAATGTGCAATCTGACTTGCGCGATTTTTTCTCGCGGCAAAGGTTCAATGTCCTTGAGCCGTAAAAATTTTTCGTCGCGTCCTTCCAATTCTCCGACAAATAATTTCTTCCCGTCAAGCGGCGCGTAAAGTGTCACGTCGACGACTTTGCCTACTTCGCGTACGAAATCTTTATCTTTTTTTAAAATGCGGTCGATACCTGGCGACGAAACTTCCAAATTATACGCGACATTGATTATTGAAACTTCGTCCAACTTCGCGCCGAGTTTTTCGCTTATCGCTTGGCAGTCGTCTAAATCAATGCCGCCAGACTTATCCACGAAAACGCGCAAATACCAATCGCGCTCCTTGACGTATTCCACGTCGACAAGTTCATAATCCGTGCCCTGCAAAATTTCCGCCATTAAACTTTCCACTTGCGATTCAATTTTGCTCAATCGCTCACCCCCAAAAGAGTTATTAGTTAGAAGGTAGGAGTTGAAATTCCACATTCCTAATTCATAATTCCTAATTGAAATTTTCCCCTTACAACGTGAAAGAGTGGACGCGAGCCCACTCTTTCAACTAAGCTATGTCCAAAAAATTTTCCTCCGTCCGTACGAAGAGACAAAAAATCTTACAAATAATGCCCTCCAAAAATTTTGTTGACTTCGCGCCATATTGTAAACAAAATCAAGAAGTATTGCAAGTTTTTTTTGCCAAAAGATTATGTAGCGGATTTTTTTTCAGCTTAAAGGAATTCTAGCCGCCGCGCCGAATATATACGCAAACACATTCGGCAATAGCGGAAGGAGCTGTTGAGGTCATGGCAACATTCAACATAAGAGGCAAAAATATCGAAATAACACCGCCGCTGCGCGAGTACGTTGAAAAGCGCGTCGGCAAAATCACAAAGTACTTCGACAACATGGACGAAATTTCGGTTTTGCTCTCAGTCGAAAAAGAGCGTCAAATCGTCGAGGTAACAGCGGAAGTTCGCGGCGGCTTGATTCTGCGCGGGCAAGAGTCGACAGGCGATATGTACACGTCGATTGATTTGGTCGTCGAAAAACTCGAACGCCAGATTCACAAGCAGAAAACGAAATTGGAACGTCGTTTCCGTAACGGCGGCATAAGGACAGAAGCTTTCACCGAAGCAAAAGTTCAAGTCGAACGCGAGGAAGAGGGCGAATATCCAATCGTCAAAACAAAGCATTTCGTCGTTAAACCTATGGACGTGCAGGAAGCAATCATGCAGATGAATTTGCTCAATCACAATTTCTTTGTCTTCCGCGACGCACAGACCGAGCAAATTTGCGTAGTCTACAAGCGCACCGCCGGAGCCTATGGACTTTTGGAGTTTGACGGCTGAGCCGCTTTGAAAGTGGTTGTTGACGATTAAAAAGTTGCGTGTTAAAATACGCGGGCAGTAAAATTATTCGAGTATCAAGCGGAGGGAGGGATATTGAATGGCCAATGAAGTCAAAGTTGGGAAAAACGAATCCATAGACAGTGCTCTCCGCCGCTTTAAGCGTACCTGTCAAAAGGCGGGCACGCTCGCCGAAGTTCGCAAGCGTGAACATTACGAAA
>ODAI012882795.1_pt1 | contig 146195 bp, 251 predicted proteins | sample 1539321 | NCBI WGS metagenome assembly ODAI01 (sample SAMN02144231, study PRJEB22623) | gut metagenome | biome: sheep rumen | host: Ovis aries | place: New Zealand
GACGTTACGCTCGCTTCGCTCCTTGAACATCCCTATATAGAAGTGGGCATAGCTGACTGAATGGTTCTCAGATTCGACGAGATAGGATGAGGAGAAGATGGGGTTCATGAGGGAGAGCTAGAGGAAACCTGAATTCTTCCATCCGTTAGCCTCTCCACAAAGAGAGGGAGGATAAAGGAAGAATGAAGTAGATGTTACTATTTTTAGAATTGTTTGAGAATACAATTTTTCTGGTGAAATAATAATAACATTTTTTGTCGTATTTTTCTATTTTCAGGGGATTATATAGAAAATACATTAAAATATTTTCAAAATACGACATTTTGCGTTTCAGAGACTCTCAACTCCTTATAGGTGAGAAAAATTATATAGCAGGAAAATTTAACTAGAGACAATAATATCTAAGTTAAATTTATTTATTTTTAACCAATTAATAATATGGAAATAATAAGAAACAGAGAAATTATTATCCCAAAGGGAATAAGATTTATAAGTGATTGGGATGGATATACTTTAGAGGATTACCAGTTTCCTCATATCTTAAATAAAACTATAACTGGCTGTGGATTTACTGAGTATTGTATCAGAAATTCTCTTAATGTTATTCTTTGTTCTCCGAGACGAATTTTACTCAAGAATAAAGAAGATCAGCACAATGATCCTAAGAAGAATATATTTAATGTATACTATGTTAGGAATGAAATAGAAAAAGTCACTAATTACGAGAAGGATTTTTCTGGAGAAAAAGCAAAGCCTGATAAAGAGATTATACTTGGCTTAAGTGAAGAAGATACAAAAGCTAGAATCATGAAATTAAAAGACGGGGTTAAAGACTATTGGAAATCTTGTCAACCTAGTCCTTTTAATCAAGGAAAAGCATGTAAACTTCTAGTAACGTATGATTCTTTCAGACATGTTAAAGAAGCTTTGGGAAAAGATATAGAGAAATTCTACGTTATTGTAGATGAATTTCAATCCATCTTTATGGATGCTAAGTTCAAGTCAAATGCTGAATTAGAATTTGTTAACCATCTTCAGGATCTGGATAAAGTATGTTATGTCAGTGCAACTCCTATGTTAGAAAAATATCTTAATATGTTGGAGGAATTTAAAGATCTTCCCTATTTTGAGATGAATTGGGCTAAAGAGGATCCAGGAAGAGTAATCAAGCCAAATATTAATGTTAAATATTGCGGCAAAAGAAATACTATTCAGTCTGAGATAAAGAAGGTCATCGAAAAGTATAGAGCTGGTAATTTTGAAGTTTATAGATATAAAGATAGCCAAGGAAACTTACAAGAAATTCAAAGTAAGGAGGCTGTTTTTTATGTTAATTCAGTAGTAGACATAACTAAAGCTATTAAACGAAATAATCTTACTATAGATGAATGTAATATATTGGTAAGCGACAACCCAGCTAATGAGGTAAAAATAAGAGGAGCATTTAAGGGAAAGAAAAGAGATGGAATTAAGTATATTGGCAAAGTTCTTACAGAAAAAGATTTAAAAGAAGGACAAAAACAGAAGATGTTTACCTTTTGTACTAGAACCGTTTACCTTGGTGCTGACTTCTACTCAACTAATGCTAAGTCTTTTATAATGTCAAATGCAAATGTTGATTGTCTTACTGTTGACATTTCCCTCGACCTACCACAGATCCTAGGAAGGCAGAGATGGGAGTGTAATCCTTGGAAAAATTCAGCTGACATTTATATTACTTTAAAATACGAAGGAGAAAAAAGTAAGAAAGAGTATGCAAAGAAATTAGCTGAGAAAGAACAGAAAACTAACGATCTTTTGACAGCTTATAATGATACAAAACTGAGCATAAGATTATCTTTGGTGGAAGCTTATGAAGATTTAGCTAAAGCATATAACTATCGCAGCAATTACGTAGCTGTTAATCGTCATGCAGGTTCTCTCCCTATTCCAGTCTTTAATAAGTTAATGATGGTTGCTGATATTAGAACCTTTGAAATTCAGGAATATGATTATGTTGATAGAGTAACTGTTTTATCCAGAATAAATGATAGTAATATTGTATCAACAAATAAGGATAGAATTGATGCTACTGTGGGAAACTTCGAACATAATTATACTACATTCATTGAAAAGATGAAGTATTTATGTAGCCAAAAGGAAGTCTTAACTGAGAGCGAATTTAATGCTGTTCTTAATTTAGTTCCGATGGAATACAAAAATTATATAACAACGCTTGGAGTGGAAAAAATAAAATCCTGTAGTTACCAAGGGTCAGAACTTAATAAAGAATATATTAAATTAACTAATCAACAAAATTTAAAAGAAGATTTAATAAAAGCCTTAGAACTTGAATTTAAAATCAACAATAGATATACAAAACAAGAAATAAAGAAAAAGTTACAAGATATATATAAAAAGATGGGGTATGAAAAAACTCCAAAAGCAAATGATCTAGAAAATTGGTTTGAAGTTAAGTTATGTAAGATTTCAGGGTCTAATGGAAAGAGATCTGATGGTTTTGAGTTAATAAAAAAGAAGGAGAACAACTAAAGTTCTCCTTCAAATTTTCCTAATGTTGTGTATCTTTCTTCCAATACCCCATTATCTATTAACCTATTTCTCACCGCCAATCCTCCTAGCAATAAGAGAATTTCCTTTGTTCTCGTTGTCTTCTCTAATGCCCATTGTAAAAATTCTCCTTCATCTCTCCAATAATCACAGTTAAATTCTTCCGATATTTCATCATTGCGAAGAGATGTACAATGATTAATGGAGGGATTATAAACTCTAACTATCTCTTCTAGTTTGTGTTTTGTAAGAATTTTATTATGACTAAATTGTGGATAGCTTCCATAGATATAAATAGAAATTCTCATCTTAGAAAGTTTCTTATCTATATTACTACCTGGCCTCATGAGATATTTAATATACTTCTTCCATTCTAATTCATCTTTATATTTTCTTGGTGGTTCACAAAGAAGATTTATAGAAGATGGAAACATTAATTCTCTTCCAACGTAAATAGAATTGTTACAAAGTATTATTTTCATGGTTGCTGTCCTTGTTGAGCGGCCATGAAAGCTTGCATTTCTTCCATAGCTTTTTCTTGTGCTTCTTGTCTAAGTTTATCTTTATCTATGTATTCTTTTCTCGGTTTATGTTGATAGAGCCAAGAAACTATAGATAGAATAACTCTTTTAACGTCATCCTCGTTATCTGCTACTATATCCTCCTCATTGTATCTAAAGAGCCATGTTCCTTTAGTCCTAGTAGCATATATAGTAACGGGCCATAAAATTTCATCAGAGTCAACGTTAAGTTCTACGCTCAGTTCTTTCTCCTGTTGAAAGCGCCCTTGTATAAAATGTTCATCCCAAATTTTAACTATAGGATAAGGAACGCTTTGAACCCCTTCATAATTTGTTGGTATTAGTGTTGGATTTATTTGTTTATAATCTACCCTATTCACTAAATAATTTCCAAACATCATATCAAATTCCGGTTCTATAGCTTCTTCCCAAATTCTATTTAAAGCTTTAGGCCCAGTTTCCGATACTATGAGTATTAGTCTATTTTCTGAATCTACTGCTATGACTTGACCAGAATACAAAAAACAATCTCCCGGTTTTAGTTCTGGATCTGCTCCTAAGAATTCGCGATCTTCATAGATATCCTCATCTTTGTATTTTCCTTCTTCATCTGGTTCTGCGCCTTCCTTTAATCTTTGTGGAAATGTACAGAATTTCCACTCAATAATTGAATTAAGATGGATAAGGATAAAATCTTTTTCTATGGCGTTAATTCCTCTATTACAGCCACATTTATATTTTTGATCTAAGACAGTGATAACCATATTATAATATAAATTAATGTTAAAATTATTTCTGTAAATAAAATTCCAGTACAAGCTATAAATCTAGGTATATCTCCGTTATGCACTAGATACCACATAGATGTTCCCAGAGTACCCAGTAAACAGATCACTAATAAAATTCCTCCTATCAACATGATCTGCCGTATTTTATATTTTTCTTGAATCCGGCCCAGTCATTAGAGTTACTGAGTAAAAATCCATTTCCTGCAACCTCTTTAAATTCATCTATCCACTCTCTCAGGGTAATATCAATATCAATCCAAGTCCAGGCAGAATCACTAACTTTTATCGTTGGCTTCTTCTTTTTCCAATCCTCCAAGTTATTATATCCTGCTCTAAGGGCTTGCATTTCTGGAGTCGTATTTCCATAATATTGTCTACAGAGTCCGTTCATTTTTGCCTCAATCCCCGAACATCCTGGAAGTACTTTATTACCAACTTCTGAAATTCCGGTAACTTCTCCTGTTTTTTGATTTATATCTTTTCTATATATCAATCCCTCTGCTTCTTTCACACGAGCAAATTCTTTTCCAATCATAACATAATCAGCTCCAAGTGCAAGGGCTTTTAGGATATCGCTGTAATTTCGGATTCCACCATCAGCAATAATTTTCACTTGTCTTGGAATTGTCATATTTTTGCTCTTTTTTATAGTTTCAATATCTAAGAGCAGTGATGCCATAGGATAATGAAAACCATACTTATCTCTATCAACTAAGTGGCAAGAACTAATACCAATTCGAATATAATCAAATCCAGCTTTAGAATATGAAATATACGCTTCTGGATTTCCTACATTACCGCCCATAAGAAGAAGTTGTCCTTGATATTTTTGTTTCAAGGCTGCGGCAAGATTAAAGAGTTCCAGGCTTTGTCCATTTCCAACGTCTAAGGATACATGAAACTGAGATTGAATTCCCCGTCTATCCTGATTTAAGAAGTATTGTTTTGCTTCTTGTAATGAGAATGCTGAAAATACAACTTTACAGAGTTCCAATCTTGTTTGTATTGGAGACGTTCTAGGAATTACTGGTCTCACTCCTGCATCTTGCCAAGTTCTACAGCTATTTTCACCAACTATAGATTCCATCGGACTTGTAAAAATTGGAAGAGACTTAGGAACTGAATAATCTGTCTTTTCTTCTACCATAAAATTAACTTGTCCTCCTAGCTGTCCTCCATTAATTGGCGCTGGAATAAGAACAATATCTGCTAATTCTAATAATTTTTCCATATATTAATTTTCTTTAACACAATTATAAGGAAAAAGAGAGAATACTACTCTATAACAGTAATATTCTCTTCCTTTATATCGTCTTTCGTAAACTTCTCTTCAATCTCAGAGCCTATCAATTTCTTCCAATCCGGGTCATAATCCATAGTTCTAAATCGGATCATTCTTTCTTGTCCGGTATATAACTTTCCGGAATCTGGTCTTAGGTCTATCTTTATCTTACCGTTGTCTTTAATATACCACAAAATAATTTGTTTTGACACTAGTGATTTAATGAGACTTGTCTTTTTATCTTCATCACCAAAACACGTAGACCAGATTACACCAAGTTCTTTACAATAGATTGGAGAGATATGAGGTATTCCATTTTCTAGTTCACACATTGATGCAGAACTATTGCTTTGTATCTCTTCTTTTATGTCTGGTAATATCTTAGACACTGAGTTTAGATAAGATACGAATTCCTTGTTTGCTTCAGGGTAGTCAAAAATGTTAAAATATGTACCAAAGAAAAATCTCTTTAATGGATATCCCGCCTTTATACTAACAGGATCTTGAATTTCCATTATTTTATTCTTTGTCCATGCTGATTTTCTTGTTAATAATTCTTCTAAAAAAATCTTAAAATCATTGTAACATAGTTCATTCCATTCGTAAATCATGTTTCAATTGGTATTTATATAGTGGACATTCTTTTTCACATAATAATAGACAGCACGTATTACAATATTGTTCAAGTCGCCCCATAAGATCAGCAACATTTGGAACATTATCACTTATTGAGCTTACGGAATAAACAGAAAAATCGGGAGTTTCTATAATTCCATTTTCTGTTTTAATTTTATATTTTCTTTCTGTTCCTTCAAAGAAGTCAGAAATTACAATACCTTTATCTTCTTGATTATCGGACTGTCTTATAAATTCTACTACTCTCCCCAACATAGCAAACTCATGTCTTTCTACAATTTTTGTTCTATTCTCTTGCAGATATTTAATTGAGGTAGAATCTATTTCTTTCTTTTGTTTAATAAATAATTTTCTTATTAATTCTGTAATCATCAAGTATAAGGAAAAAGAGGTTTATTTCCTTATAGGTGAAAAAGAAAAATATTATGGGATTTACAGATTTCATTAAGAAAGCAGTATTTGAAGAAGAAGGAAAGAAAGAAATACAAAAACCCATAGAGCAAGTTGTATCTTCTCCATCCCCTGTTCCTGTTTCTCCCCTTCCAGCGCCAGAACCAGAAAGAAAAACTGAGTCGCTGTTAGATGAAGAGATGTTAAAAAAGTTGGAGAAAAGGTTGCGGGATGAGAATCTACCCGGCCCTGACTACCTTGAACTTAAAGAGGCAGCGGAAGACGAAGAGCTGGTGAAGGACGAACCAGATGAAGCTAGGAGATACAGACAAGCGTATAAGAATATGAAGCGGTTTTTTCCAGACGCTAAAGTAAACAAGCAGTCTATACTTGGCGCCGTTGACCATTATATTGCTGTAATAGAAAAACAGCAAAAAGATGGTATGGAAGAGTTAGCGGTCAAGAAATCTGCTAACATAGATGAAGAAGAAAAAGCTGTTTCAAAACTCAGCGAGGAAATTTCGGCGCTGGAAGAAAGACTGCAAAAATTAAAGGACGAAAGAGGAAAAAAGAATGAGAAGATCCTAAAGAGTCGTAGCGAATTTGATTTAAAAGAGGCCAAATTTAAAGCGAATGTGGGATATGTTCTTAGTGTTCTAAAACAAGACAAAGAAAAATTAAATACCTATTTAAACGATTAATTATGAGCAATACTTTAGTACCAGTTCCAGGAGATGGAATTTCGAGAAAGAGTCCGTGGGAAAAGCCCGGAGGAACATTAGGAATGATTTTTGCAGGAGTGGCAACTGCAGGTGGTTTGATGTTATTATGGCACTTACTTCCTATTTTGATCACTCTGGCTAGTAATGTTTTATACTTAATTTTAATACTAGCGGCAATTGGAATTCTCGGTTACATTCTCACGAGTAAAAGATTCTGGCATACTTTTGGAACAGCCTATTTTATCATCATGAGAAAAATAACAGGATTTTTTATTAGTATTGATCCTGTAGCTATTCTTGATGAGTATGTAAAAGACCTCGAAAAGAAAATTGAAAGAGCAGATAAAGCTATAAAAGATTTTCGAGGACTTACGGAAAAGAATCGGAGAAGATTGCAGGAAACTAAAGAGAAATTAGCAGATAACCTAGCAAAGAAGAAGTATTATGAGCAACGTGGTGAACATGCTTTTGCGGCTCAGGTTAATAGTTTGATCGTACTTCACGAAAATGCTAAAAAGAATCGTGAAGAAAGATTAGAAACTTCAGAGAAATGGTTAAAGGCCCTCTCAGAAGTGAAAAAGAATGCTCGCTTTAGTGTTGATGTCACTAAAGAAAAAATACAAATCTTTAAAGAGGAGTATGAAGAAATAAAAGCAGCAGGAAAAGCAACAAGATCTTTAAAAGCTGCATTTAGTGGTGATCCAGATATTATGGAAGATTTTGAAATGGCTGTCGAAATCATGGAAACTCAGATAAGTGCAGATCTTGGAGAAATCAGTGAAATGATGGACGCTACTGATGGAATGTTGGCGCAGGCAGATCTTGATAATGCTGTCGTTGATGCTCGAGCTACAGAAATTCTCAACAAATATGATCAAAAGAGTGGTATTTTTGATGAGAATCGTTTCAAGGCTTTAGAAGATAAAGGAGATTATAGTGTTAAGATGCCAGAAGAGGGAATCAAACTTAAGAGGCCCTCGACAGGAAGTGAATCGTTTTTTGATTAAATAATAACTTTTTAAAATTAACAATTATGGCAAAAGTAAAACCTTGGGTAAAGATTGCTGGAATTGCAATCGGTGCTGTTGCGCTTGGATTAGTTTTAAACGCAACTGGAGTTTTCAAAGGTGATGGAAAGGGAGGAAGTCTCTTTTCGGGATTTGGTAGCGGTGATGTTATTACCGTTGGAACTAACACTTACGCTGGATTTTTACCATTCCTTTATCTTAATGGAGGAGCAGAGCCAAATGAAGAAAGTGTAATCTACAAAGAATTCGGCATTAAACTTAAAATTGTTGTTCAGGATGATTTTCAAGCCGGTCGAGCAGCTTTTAAGAATGGCGATATTGATGTAATTTATTGCACTGCTGATTCTTGGCCGGTTGAATGCGGTGAAGGAAGTGACATGACGGAAGCTAAATTCTTCAATATTAGCAACTGGTCTCGTGGTGCTGATGCTATTGTAGTAAATAAGCACATAAATTCAGTTGCTGATTTGAAGGGGAAAACTATTGCAACTTCAGAGGGAACCGCATCACATACACTTTTACTCAATGCTCTTGAAGCTGGTGAAATTGCTGGAAATCAGGTTAAAATCAATGTAGTTCCCAGTGGTGTAGAGGCAGCTCAAGTTTATAAGAGTGGTTCTGTTGATGCATGTGTATGTTTCAGTCCCGACGATATTGATCTTTCTAAGTCAGGTTTGGGAAAAATTTTAGTTAGTACGAAACAAGCTAGCAATATCATTTGTGATGGACTTGTAGCAAAACAGTCTTGGCTTGATTCAAATAAAGAGAAAGCAGCCAAACTTATTGCAGCGCTCCTTTATGCTAATACTAAAATGAACAACGATCCGTCTGCAGTAAAAGAAGCAGCTAAAGCATTTGCAAAAGTTTACGGAACCGATGAAGAATTTGCAATCGAGGGAAGTAAGAATATTTATTATGTAACCCTTGAGGATGAAGCTAATTTCTTTGGACTTAATTCTGGGTATACTGGAATCAAAGGAGAAGAGCTTTATAGTAAAATGGCTAGAACTTACTCTAATCTTAATTTAACAAAACATCCTTTAAGCTGGAATAAAGTTAGTACAGATCAGGTTATTGAGAGTTTAATGGGAGAGTATAAAGAATTTGTGAAAGGTGATCAGAAAGCAGAAAAGGCTCAAACATTCACAAAAGCAACTGAAACTCAAGAACATGCGCAAGCAATGAGTAATAAGAAGCTTACCATTGAATTCCCGACCGGAAGTGATGTATTAGATAGTAATGCTAAGTCTCTAATTGACAGAGAGTTTGTAGGTATCGCAAAACAATTCTCAGGTTCGAGAATCAGAATTGAAGGAAATACTGACAATACTGGTAGTGATGCTGTTAATAAGCCATTATCATATCGACGTGCAAAGAGTGTGGCTAACTATTTAATCAAGGAGTATGGTTTTGATGAAAATAGGTTTATAGTAGTTGGAAATGGTAGCGCGCATGCAATAGCGGCTGGTTCTGTTGGAGAGAATCAAAATTATAGAACAACAGACTTCCAATTAATAAACGAATAAATGGTAGTGTGGTGGGGAAACTCATCACACTTCTTTTCTCTATGAAATCCTTAAAATTGTAAAAGAATAAGTAATATGAAAGAAAATATTATAGAAGATTTATTTGAAATAGTAAAGAACAAAGGAGAATTATCAGAAAAACAGAACATACTTGATAGTGATTCTAAGGTTTATACAAAGAAAATTAACTTAAACCTGAAAATGGAAGATGGATTAACTGTTAAGGTAGTTGCATTATCTGGATTCAAGAAGGACCTTAGTGATGCAACAGTTAGAGATCTTAGAATTTGTACTACTGAAAGAAATGGTGAATGGTGTAATTCTTATGCTAACCAACTTGATGAAAATTTCTTAACTAAAATTAAAGACGAAATATTATGAAATTAGAAGAAAAAACTATTTATGACTTAGTGAAATTAGAAGAAACACTAAGATCAATGTGTGTAGAAGAAGTTACTCCGATTGCCAAACAAGCAAAAGAAGCGCTTCTTAAGAAAATCAAGGAGTTGGACCCAGACAAAAATATAGTAGGAAAGTGTTATGTAGCTGAAGAACGAACTAACAAGAAAACTCAGTTATGTTATTATAAAGCTACTAGTTTTAATCCAGATAATGGTTTGGTGTCTTTTGAGTTCTATTATGAAATATCTGACGCCAATAAAGTTAATGGAGTAATAAAGAAAGATAAGGAACATAGAAGATTTGTGTTGGGAATTGGAAAATGGCATAAAGGAATTTTTATAAAAGATAGTTACAAAATAAATCCTAAGTCAGCTTCAAAAATCTTGGAAGAAATAGTTCCAGAGGAGTTTGATAGAATGGTAGAACGATATAATCTAGTAAGATCATGTTAATAGAATATACAAAGTTATCATTTCCTAAGAGAACAGTAATTATAAAATCTTGGGGTCGCAATAAATCAAAAGTTAAAAAAGTTATTGGATATTCCATCAGAAGACTTAGTGGAGGTAGATGTGAAGTTCGACCGCTTAGAGAAAATGAGATTAATTATTCACAAGGAAATTATCTAGATGGTCAAGGGATTGCTTGCACAAAAGAAACTAAGATAACCAGAGAGGAGTATATTAAAATAACAGAAACATTAAAATTAATAATACATGTTTAAGAAACTTTTTAAGATGGGAGGAAGTTCCGATTTTGGAAAGATGACTCCTGTAATTAGTGTAGCTGGCGTTATAATTATTCTCTGTTTATGGTGGATTGAGGCATTTTTTCAAGTAATTCCACCCAAGATTCTTCCAGGGCCTATTGAAGTTTTACAAGGATTTGGAAGTCTATTTAGTGACTATAATCTGATAGAGAATACTTGGTTCAGTATAAAGTTAAACCTGATTTCTTATATCTGGGCAATAGTTATCTCTCTACCCCTTGGACTTTTGATAGCTCTTTATCCAATAAATAATTTGGTTTTCGGGAGATATATAAATTCTGTTAGATTTGCTCCTCTTCCTGCAATGACTGGATTATTCATATCAATATGGGGTCTCAGTCTTGGTATGAAGGAAGCGTTTTTAACAGTAGGATTAGTTATTTATATTCTTCCTGAAGTTGCAAATAGGGTAAATGATCTTCAAAACCCAGCTAATGATAAAGATAATGTATTCTTACAAACGGCTAATACTCTCGGGGCTAGTAACTGGCAAAAATTTAAATATGTCTATTGGCCTTATGTAACAAGTAAAGTTAGCCCTTCTATAAGATCCCTTGCTGCTATCTCATGGTCTTATGTTACGATTAGCGAATTAATTTATAAAGATGGAGGAATCAGCGGAATTGGAGCACTAATAAGCACCATGTTTAGGCAATCTCATATCCCAGAAGCTTGGGCAGGGCTATTTCTAATAATGGCTATTGGTATTGCTCAGGATTTCTTGTTTAAGCGTCTTGAAATATTCCTGTTCCCTCATATGTACAACAAAAAGAAATTTAGTATATATGCTAGAAGTTGAAGATATTTGGCTCGAAAGAATAGAAAAAGAAAAACCAGAGAAGAAAAATATATTGGTTTTTTCTAAGTGGAATTTTAGACGAGCGGCCAAAAAATTAATTTGGTTCAAAGATAATATAGCATTCATATCTATTGAAAACCTAGAAGAATGTTGTAGATATTACAGGGAAGTCAAAGGAATCAATGACTGGGATAATGATCACTACTTGCCAGATGGATCAGGAGTTTTAAATATTGAATTTGATGATGTTGCTGAAGATTATGAAAAAGACGGATATCATTTCAAGACAATATCACAAGAAGATGCTGATAAAATTGTAGATTTTATTGAGAAAAATCTTGGAAAGCATTTTATCATACACTGTAAAGCTGGAAAGAGCAGAAGTCAAGGAGTTGCTGATTTCATGTTTCAAATGTATCCAGATTATTTTGAAAAATGTATTGAAAACAGCTATAATCCCTGTATAACACCGAATATAGAGGTCGTTAGAAAACTTAAAAGAGCATTTTTTAAATATCACGGCTTTGAAATTGAAGATTAATTATGTCAATATTTAGCAGAAAAGAAATAGTAGATAATCAGGAGATAATAAAGGAAGAAGAAAAAAGATCTATTTTTCCTGAACCTGAAGTAGAGGGCGTAAAAACGAAAGATGGCGCCTATGAGGTAGAAGTTACCGATGTTATAAAATTAGAAAATATTTGTCGAACTTTTAAAGATGGTTTTAAACTATTTGACAATTTTAATCTAACAATAAAAGACTTCAGAGAACAAGGCCAACTTATCTCTATTTTGGCTGAGAGTGGTGCAGGAAAAAGTCAAATCCTAAAACTTATCTCTCGTCTCGAAAAACCAGATAGCGGGAAGATTTATGTATACGGGAAACCTGTCGATGAAGTAGATCCTATTCCTATGGTTTTTCAACAATATTCATCTCTTCCATGGATGACAGTTCTTGAGAATGTAGAATGGCCACTAAAAATGAAAGGTGTTGACAAAACAATTCGAGAACAGAAAGCCAGAGAGATGATTAAGGTTGTCGGATTAGAGGGCCAAGAAGAAAAGTGGGCACAGTATCCAATCCTTAGTGGTGGTCAATTACAAAGAGTGGCTATAGCAAGAAATTTAGTATGTGATTCTCAGATTCTCTTGTTAGACGAGGCAACCGGAGCATTGGATATAAAAAGCAAACGAGATATTGAAGACGCCATACTCAATATATATTATTCTTCCAAACTCGATCCAACTGTAATAAACGTAACTCATGATATCTCTGAGGCAGTTTATCTCAGTAATCGTATTTATATACTGAAAGCTAAACCGTGCAGTATTTATAAAATTATAGATATTGATTTTGGAAATATACGAAGAACTCAGGATATAAGAAATACAGATAAATTTGGAGAGTATGTAAGACAAATTGAAGGAATAATGAATGAGATAAATGGATAAAAGAAAATTAATATTAGCGATTATTATTGGAATAATTTTTGGAATCTACTTTTATCTCCATCCAACAAGTTTTAGGATTTATAATGATGTTATGAATTTTGAAATTTGGATAGGAAACAAAAATTAAGAGAAGATTAATTTCTTCTCTTTTTTATTTCGAAAATTTAAGGGAGAGACCTAAATCTCATCCCCTAAAAAATCTTCTACCAATTTTTCAAACTGTCTTATTTCATCTTCATTCTCCAGGTTTTCCAAGGTTTGTAAGAACAGTTTCTGAATTACGATGAACTGAAATTCAATCTTCAATCCCTCGTCTTTCGGATCTAAGTTCTCCCATCCTGGTTTGCCTGCCAGATTCTTGAAGATATCACAAGACTCACTAGACCATTTCCAGCCTTGATAATTGTCTACCATAGTGTGGCCAAGGGCTTCTAGTACGTCACCCTTCTTTAGGCCAAGTTCTTCCATCAGACTCTTGTTTTTCTCCAGTTCTTCCTTCAAAAATTTCACAAGAGCTGTCACATTTTCCTTTAAGGCTTGTCCATAGACTTCCTTATAGGTTTTCTCTCCTCTAAATACCTCTACGGCATCTTTCCAAGTCCCTGTTAAAAGGACATTAATTGTTAATTCTGATTTTTTCATATTTCTTAAATATTAAAATTGTTTGTCTTCTAAAGAGAGGGAGTTATTATTCTCCCTCTAATTCTTGTAGTTTGTCGGCCAATCTAGTCAGCCACCAATCCGAGGTTCTTTTTCCAATACTACGCCGAAAATCTCTTCTTGTTGTATGTTCTATTATCTTACCTTTATGATACTCTTCTTTAACTGAGTCTCCATTAAAGGTTATAGTTCCAATTTTTCTCTTCGGGTAGTCAAGATTCACCACGAAATCCTCACTATTTTTCTTGTCTAGAATCCTTTTGATTTCTAGGACTACTTGATTTCTAAAGTCAAGCAATCTACTTTGAAATGTTTTCTTCATTTTTTTTTCTGTTATTAAAAAATTTTGTAGAGGTTTACCCTTGCTCTTCACTCCAGGTATCTCTACATATATAAGGGTTTCAGTATTATCTTAGCCGGAGATTTTAAAACGAAGAATAATAAAAGAAAAATAATGAGTGTAAAGTTTAAAATCTACACTCAAGAAATTATCTTTTATGAATTTACGTTTTATATTTTTCCGGCTACTAGGGATATAATTTCACTATCAAAAAACTCATGAATATCACTACTAATTTCCCAAGGTTTAAGGGAAGTATTTAACCAAGACAATCTACTGCTAATAGTTGGAACTAGTGAATCAATTCTCTCTACAAACTGAATAAACTTTTCTGCTGTATTTTCATTTATTTTTAAAGTATCCAAAGAGCAATATTTTTTATCACAGCCCAAAAATTTCATGGCATTTTCGCAGTAGTATCCATAAAAATGATCCAACTCACTCATATCAGAAGGATTCATTTTCCAGTTAAAATGATTAGAGAAATGAACCGAAACTGATTTTTCTTTTTTATATTCACCTACTTCATAAGTACTAAGTCCTATTACATAGTCAAAGAGAGAATTAATACGTATTTTTATTTCCATATCATTATATCCCTTCCATCCTAGACTGGGTTTTATGTTATAGGTTGTATGTTTAAGTTCTCCAATATAATTCTTGAACCATCTATAATCAGTTATCCAGTTAAAATCTTCTTCTTTAAAAATAGTATCTACGTATTCAAGGAATTTCATACAATAGTGATTTTATGTATTCTGGATCAAAACATTTATTCTTTTCGTCTCTTTTTATTGTGAGAAGATAATAAGAACATAACTTACAATACCAATCTATCCTTTCCCCTTGATACAGATATAACCTTTCTTCTTTTAAGCATAACTCTTTAAATTTAAGTTGTACCTGTCTATAAGAGGTTTGATCTCTCACCATTATTTCGTGAAATTGAATAGAATTATCTAGGATTACTTTTATTATGAATCTAATATGTAAACTATCCTCATTAAGATAATCTAAGACTACATCATTATTTCGGGTTTGTATTGAAAATCTAAAACTCTCTTTTATATCTGATTTTATTCTCTCTATTATATCTCCTATACTTCTAAATTCTTGGATATACTCAAGAAGTTTGATCATAATCTTTACATTTTCTTAGAATATTTTGAATTTCAGTTCTAGCACTTATAGACTTTAATGGATATATCTCATTAAGAATAAATGCAATCATACTAAGAAGCTTATCACATTCATCTATATCCTCTACCCAAGAACTACTAGGAAGATTATACGTTTTAAGATCAATAGAATAACACATATCATCTAACTTCAAATTCTGTATATCTATTCTAGGAATCCAAATCTTTTCGTCATTGTACTTTAAATAAATACAACACATAAATTCTAAGGTACTATTAAGACTATAGATTCTGTAATAATCTCTTTCTACTTCATCCAATCTAATTATAGTATCTTCTTCTAGGAGTGTTGTAATGTATCCTATATAATCTTTAGCGTAGAGACTTGGATGAATAGAAAACTTTAGCTGTTTATAATCATTAAATTCTAAAAATTTATTAATCATCACAAAAATAAGGGTTGAGAAGCTTCTCAACCCCATTAAAACATACTCAGGAGATTCGAAATATCTCCAATATCAGAATTAGTATATTTTGTCTCATTAACAGTAACAGTTTCTCCAGTAGAATAATCCACGTATTGAGTTCCCGCGAATGTAATTTCTTTTTTCTGTACTGTCATTTTATTATTGGCATTCTCTTGCGCTCTTTTGATTCTAGCCACCCAATATTTAGCCCATTCTGAAGCATAATCATCTTCATCCAATGGCTCTTCAAATAATCCTTCTTTTGGTCTGGGAGCTTCTATAAATACACTCACCTCTCTAGAATCATCTTCAAAGTCGGTCATTTTAACATCCCAATAAAAATATCCTTTGCCATTACTCTTTACGGTAGAGTTTTCACTGAGCAGGTCCTCCCAAATATCAGCTATCAATGCAACAGTATTATTACAAGTTGTTCCATTTTCAAGAATCAAAACCTGATCCTGAAGTAACTGACCTTCTGGAGAGATCCACGCTTGGCCTTTTATCGTCTTGCTATTCATCCAAAATTATTTAAATTAAAAAGATATAACTCCATACATGATAGAATTATATCTTCTTTTATAATTAACTTAACTTTCCAGTTTCAATTAAATTCTGAACTATTTCAAGATAAGCAGCGGCATTATAAAATTCTCCATCATCAGGAACATGAATAAAAGATGGTGCAAAATGTTTAGAAATTTCTTTTAACATTACGTCATCAGTTAAATATTTTTTCCATAAATGCGTAATTCCACCTATAAACACGATACCTGAAACTACATCTAAATCTTCTCCATTTTTTTCTTCAATAAGCTTTAAAACTTCTGAGAGATATTTTCTCGTAAAATCTGATACTTTTTCTGAAATATCATATTTTTTACCTCTTTTTGTAAAAATTCCATCATTATCAAAAATGGTTAAAGCTTCTTTAGTACTGACTTGAATTTCATAAACTTTAAATAAATATTCTTTAATCCATCTAGCAATTACAATAACTCCGGTATCTGGATATCCTTTAGCACTACCAGCAGCATTTCCTCCTGAACTAATATTTACCACATCCAACGTACTCATACCACCATCTACCAATAAAAAGTTAAGTAATCTAGGTTCAGATGATGTTTCACGAAGTGATAAACCATGATTATTATAACTAACTTTTCCACTGAGACCTTGAGGAAGACAAATAAACATATTGCTTTCTCTTGGCCACATCAAAGTTTCATATAAATAATCTAACAGTTCATCTGCTTTATCCTTAAATGCTAATGATAATCCTATAATAATCTTATCAAATTTAAGACCCCTTGTTTCGAATCTTTTTACTAGATAACTAATCCAAATAGGATAAGATTCTTTCAATTGTTGATAGTCTTCAAGATTAAGAAGATAAGAACGAGGAACTTTTAGGCTAGAATTACCAAGAAGAAAATATTCTCCATTAAATTGAAATAAGGAAAAATCATCCATCTCCAAAGGTTTTTCTGGTAATTTAGCAATTCCTGATACTATTTTTTCATATTGAAGAGCACCATCATTATTTGTATAAGCTAACTTTAACGCACTAAATCCAAGATCTATACTTAATAGTTTTAAAGTCTTATTTTCTGATTTCATTTTCTATAATCTGCTTAAAAATAGTTTGAATTTCTTTATCAATTTTATATTTCTTTAAATCTTCTAATACTACATCCTCCAAGTATGAATGGGGAACATGAGGAACCAGTGCCGAATAACCAGTCGTGATCATTCCAACACCATAATCCTTCACTTTAAGCGTATTAGGATCAAAACGTTTAACAACTACTATTTGAACTAACTCAGATCCTTGCTGTGTACTCTTATAAGCAAAAAGTGGATAACCTTCTAATAATGAACTATGAATACTGCTCCAAATATCTCCTGCTACCTGATCCACATTTTGCCAAGCACCAAACACAATCTGATTTACTCTTACAGCTTCTGGAGTCTGTTTGTCTAGACCTTTTGAAACTGCTTCTTGATTTGTAAGTATTTTCTTTTCTTCTTGTATCTTCTCTTTACTAATTCTACTAACTTTTACTTTTCTATTTTCGTTCATATAAAATTATTTAAAGATTCCCTGTATGACCAAATCCACCTGCTCCTCGTTCAGTAGCTTCTTTATCAATTTCTTCTACTTCTTCTAATTCTGCATGTTCTACTTTGGCCACTACTAATTGAGCTATTCTTTCCCCTGGCTCTATAATCTGAGGTTCTTTTCCCGAATTATATAAAATAACTCCAACCTCACCTCTATAATCCATTACTAATTAATATTTTAAATTAATTATAGACTATATCTTACTACAAAAGTACATAGTCGTTGAATCTATTTTTCATAGACTGCTGGTAGACTATGACTGATAAACTTAAACTCACAACACTACACAGTAAAGTTCAAACCTCACTGTGTTCATCCCTGAGTTTATATCTTTCAGTCTTAAGTTTTCCAGCAATTCTCTTCTACCGCCAATTTTTCTTAAACGAAGATCTGATATTTTCATTTTCTAAAAACATTTCAGTAGCATGTATTCTACTATGCTCTTCTCTAGATAATATATCTAAATTATCTAAACTATTATCTGTTTTTATCTTGTTTTTATGATGTACATCATATTCATCTTTTAATATATGTCTATTGTTTATTATAGAAAAGTACTTTTCATCATAATTATTCCAATTTTGTTCTACAATTAATCTATGCTGACGAACTCTTCCGTAAGAATCACATTTTGGATGAGTTGGGTCATATTCATATAAATATTCTTGATGTTCAATTATATTTCCTTTAAATGATGAATTTTTATCACCCTTTAATCCAAATTGATGATTATTTGATCCTGAAAAAGTGATTGATTTTAGTTTATTACTACAATCTTTGCAACAAGTTATATTATCTTTATCAACTAATCTGTTAAGTCTGTAAGATTTAATATACAAGTCTTTTCCACATACAGCACATTTACAATTAGGATCATGATTAAATTTTTGATAGTTTTCATAACATGAATAACAACAAAAATCTACGGGAAATTTTTTACTATCTAGAATATTACGATCATACTCTTTTCCACAATATTTACAATTACTCATATAGTTTAATTTATTTTAGCGTCTATAGTGCCAGGTTCATTCAATACAATTAATCCCTTCTTTAAAGTCAATCCACTCCTACTACGGACTTGAACCTCATATCCTTCCGGTATCTGTAAGAAAATACCAGTATGAATCAAGACTCTTTCGAAGGGCTCAAGGGTTATCGGATTATTCATCCAAGCTCTAATATCCATACCACTAGCCAATAAACTTTTATATTCTGGTAGTGGATTATTTGATTTATTTTCTATTAGTATTTTACAGGACATTTCTATATTTATATTTTGTTATTAACTTAAATAGCCATGAAGTTCCAGAGACAAATCTAACTTGACCCAGAATCGTTGGCCCTTTTCCAAACTGTTTTAAATCCACCCCATAAATATCAAATCCATAGTTCTCAGGGCTCAAAGTTGTTCTTTCTTTTATTAATTCCCCAGATGCTATGAGAGATTGGAGTGTTGACATTAGATAATCATAATCTTCAGGCAAAAGATACGTTATTTTCCCTAAATCTTCCAACCCTAAGCAATAATATATCAATCTACCAAGTCTGACTGAAGTACCTTCTTGTTCAAAGACTACTTGGTAACCTTCATCTTCTTTATAATATACTTTAATTGGTCTTGGATTTTTTGGATCTAACGTAACTTTGCTGAATATTGTTAGGTTATTATATATTTCTACAAGATCGTTTTGTAATACTGTCATAATTAATCTGCACTAGTAGCACAGAAAATCTTAACTCCAAGATTATCTAAGAGCTCATAGATCTTAGTTGTTACTCCAGGATTAATAGCTCCAGTAACTTCTTTGATTCTCTTAAGATTTCCTAACTGTACTGTAAGAGGATTTTTTACACCACTAAATTTATCACCATCAAATAAACCAAGACCTTCAACTGCTTTTTCAAGAATAGCAGGAATATCTAAGCCATCTCCAGGAATAATTTTAACAGCTGTTGGATAATCATTCTGTATGAAATTATAATCGATTATATTCCATTCAACAGATTCACCAGTAATACCATCTGCATTTTCCTCATCATCTGTTACATTCTGAATTTGAACGTAAAAACCGGCTTCAATCAAATAGTAATTGATACAACTAAAATCTCTCTGAGTCATTAGGTCATCATTATTAATAAAATTAATAATCTCAGCATTTCCTAAAGCTGTCTCAAAACTAGTTAAATTATCCTTTAAAAATCCTTTAACAAATTTCATAACACTAACTCCCATAGCATCCTTATCAAAACGAGCACGGGAGATACACTGTCCTACTGTAGTCTCATGATTGCCACGAGCGACTGAATATAAATTAACTTCTACCATTTATCTGTAATTTTTGTTTTATTAAAGGGGTCTATGATAGTCCAGAAGATCCCCCATAATCTCTCCTCGACATTTCCTAATTCAAAATTAATTCTCTCAGATCTAATAAAATCTGAAGCTATCATTAATGCTTCATATATCTCTGTAAAATCTACATCTTCTCCATTCATAAATTCTATCTGTCTATCCAATAACCAAGATTGTAGTTCAAGCTGTCTAACTGTTCTTGGGTCATGTAAAGCAAATTCCTTTATGCCAAACGCATCTCTTAACATTTCATAGATTGAAGAAACACGTGCTCTATAAGACCATTTTTTAGAGAGAAGATGATAAGTAAGTAACATATCTGGTGTGAAGTTCCTATCGTTGATATTTTTGATAAAGTGCTCATTTTCTTTAGGATGTCTCCAACACCAGATATCTTTTTTATTTTCTTCCACTATTTTGTTAAACCTTCGTAAAATTTTCTCAGAACAATGAAACTAGCCTTCCACACTAAATCCATATTTTTCTTCTGTAAATTAGTTGTCATATATGAAGAAAGATAGTTGTGATATTCAGTTTCATTATTATTTTCTACATAAGATAATAGTTTGTCAGTAGAAATATCTGTATTTTCCCACTTAAATCTATCTATAACTAATAATTTATTGAGATCTATATCTTTATGTATATCTTTCAAAGAAGCTAGATAATCTGCCATTCTTCCTATTCGTCTTGTACACATTGGATTACCACATTTGAGCAAACTCCCAAAAACATCTTTGTCACTCATCTGATAACCACAATCACACTTAGGCCACATATAATCTCCGTTACCAGGGCTAAATGTTTCTCCAACCATAGGAATAGTAGAATTTGCTAAAATAATTCCAATAGTAGCTCCAGGGGTTATGTTATTTTTTACCAACTTACTAACGCTTCCTGCACTTGGTTTTTTGATAGTAACTCCTTTAACAACAACTGGATCAACAATTACATTAGCTGACCACGAATCCTTTCCCTTACTGGTTTGATCGTTCCACTGTATACTCTGCACTTTCGTTTTAATAGCCTCAGTACCAGAACCAGCTCCAGCATATTTTAAAGCCTTTATACATTCTCCACTAGTACTGTACAAGACAATTCCATCATTTAAGAATTTTCCAGTATTTGTTTGTGTTTTGTCATTTTCAACCCATTCCCCAAGTTCATCTACCGTCCAAACTTGAGCTGGTGCAAATAACGTATGACCATCTATTGGAGATACTACTGACTTTATCGAACTAAGGACATCTCGGTAATCTTTAGCTTTAATTTCTCTTCCATAATATGAATCATCGGTATAGTATCTGTACATTCTAAGAGTAAGAAGACTATTAACTTCTGAATCACAATACTTGCTATTAATAAGTCCATTTACCTTTTGCCTAGCTCTATCAGGATCTCCATCAGAAAATCTATTAATATCAATAAGTGCTTCACATTGAACTGCTACAATACCAAGAGGAAATTGTTTAGGAACAAAATCAATCAACTTGGTAGTTTGATCGACTCCATAATCATTTATGTTCAAATTTCCAACTGTCGATATTCTTCTGGGAACTCCGTTAGTAGGATCTATATAAATTGCTATACTTGATCCATCATATTTCAACGTAGTATAAACTGGCTTTCCATAATCTTTTTCAAACTTCTTAATACTATCGAGCATCTTTCCAGAAACTTTCTCTTTCTTAATTTTCTCGATGTATTTATTAAGAGTTTTTACACCAGTTAGATATTTTTGAAATACATAATCTCTAACATAAAATTCTTCTTTTGCTGCTTCAGCTTCCATCTCATCATATTCCGCATCAGTTAGGCCCGTCGGAATACAATCAATATAATAGGCTTTACATGCTTCAACGAGAACTTCCCACTTTTTTAATATAGCTGCATCTACTGTTAGTACGGCATTTTTATCCATTTTACTTCTTTTTTAATTTTTACTTATTTTTATTAACCAATTTAAAATTATCTCTTGTAATTCTCGATCAAATATGTCACGTAAATTGCTAAATCCGTCGGAAGATATCTTAGACTCACCGGGTTTAACAGCAACTTTATAATCCCTATCATTCTCTTCGTCATGTCTAGTTAAAATTTTGTAACCTCTTTGTTTCAAGAATTTAGATATATTTTCATCATCCCACGTAAGTCCAAAAGGTTTTGAGGATAACATTGCTCCAAGAACTGCTCCAATAATAGGACAATCCTCTTCATCATGGTCATCTTCAAATTCATCGAACCACTCCTCTTCATCATCATTCAAAAAGTCGTCGTCCTCAGGATCTTCTGGAAATCTGGGATTTTCATTATCTTTTTTCATAAGCTTTAAATTTTAATTTTGAGTTTTTCATACTCTATCATATATCAGGGTTTAAAGTCACCGAAAACGCAAAAACATATATTCTAAAATAAAAATTGAGGATGAACCCCTTTTCATTCATCCCCAATCCAAATTAATATTGTATGTTATCTGAAAAATTTATACTAATTTATCTTCGGCAACTTCACCTGCATCATCAACAATAGTACAATCAGTGCACAATATCATTGATGCGGTGCTGATGCTATTCTCCAAAGCAACTCTCAAAACTTTAGCACTATCCATTACTTCTGAATTTGCTGCCTCTTCGAATGTTTTTGTTTTTACATTATAGATAATTTTCTTTTTAGCCTGAGATTTAAGTTTATCAGATACTAAGTCATAAGATTCTCCTGCATTTTCTACAACCGTCTTAAGAACTACTGATAAGCTAGAGAATACAATTTCTGCACCCTCTTTTTCATCTCCAGACAAACTCTTCCAAAAAGCCTTATCCTTCTTTACTGCTTGTGCTCCGGTAAAGTATACGTAACCACCACCCGGCACACAACCCTCGGCAATAGCACTCTTAGAAGCTAATATAGAATCTTCAATTGTTGCTTTCCGATTCATTTTCTCTGTCTCCGTAGCACCACCGGCCTTAATGACAGCAATACCACCAGTTAAATTAGCTAATCTTTTCTTAAATTTCGTCTTATCAAAATCCGTCATTCCAGGATCTTCAAGACGCTTCTTAAGAACATCTGCTAGGTCACTGATTTCTTGTGCATCTCCTTGACCTTCATAGATTATGCAATTATCTCTGCTCACTACAACTTTCTTAGCTACACCAAGATGTTCAATAGCAGCATCAACAACCGACAAACCAGTATCAGGGCTAAAATATGTTGCTCCCGTTGCTACAGCTATATCATTCATTATGTTCTTTCTTCCATCACCGAAATCAATTCCAGCAATCACGCAACATCTTAAATTGCCTCTAAGAACATTTACAATAAGAGCTGTATTAACGATATCATCAATTGCATCACAAATAATTAGAATAGGACGAGCTTGTGAAATTACCTGATTCATTACTCCAATTACCTGGTTGACGGTACTAAGTTTCTCCCCTACTACAAGAATGTAAGGATCTTCCATTACACATTTTCCGTCTTCAGGATTTGTAATATATTGAGGAGCCGCCCAACCACGTTCAATCTTCATACCAGTCGTAATCTCAATTTTAGTATCCAAACCAGCAGTCACATCAGCCGTAATAAGACCATCTACTCCTACTTGTTTCATTCCATCCACTACGAGATTACCAACTTCAGGATCATTATTAGCCGAAATTGTTGCAACCTTTCTAATTTTATCCAGGTCACCATTTATTGGATCTGCATTATTTTTAATATAATTCACCATCCACTTTTCAGCCTTCAACATACCAGACTTAATTTCATTTACATTAGAACCCGTCTGAATTGCTTTCTGTCCCTTCTCACAAAGCTCACGAATAAGAATTGAAGTTGTTGAAGTTCCATCGCCAGCTTGATCCTCAGTTAATTCTGCAGCTTTCTTTACAAGTTGAGCTCCAATATTTTTAACTGGATCTTTAAATTTAATTGCTTTAGCCACTGTTGCTCCATCTCGTGTAATCTCAGGTCCTACCATTTGATCAAGCGAAACCATTTTACCAGCAGCACCTAAAGTAATTCCTATAGCATCTGCAGCTTCCTTCACTCCCTCAAGAATCTTCCCTTGAGCTTCCTGTCCAAACTTTATAATTTTTCCTTCCATATTAAAAATCTATTATTCTACAATTAAAATATCAGGAATGCTAATAACAACGTATTCAACATCACCAATTTTTACTTTCGTGCCTGATCCCTTTCTAATATAAACTACATCATCAGCCTTCAACTCTTCGATTTTACCTCCAACTGAAATAACTGTAGCAATATCATAATTAGAATCACCAGACGGAATTATAAATTGTCCCGTCTTTTCTTCAGCACGTTCTTCTTTTTTAATCTGTACTAAAATTTTTGAATCAATCGCTTTCATAAATTATACTTTATTATCACATATATAAGAAAAACAAGGGCTGTGAAGCGCGTTTTATAGCTCTTCCAGCTCTACTTTTGATAAGAATAACGGAAAAATCTTATGAAAAAGATCTGATTGCGTTACTCGTCTATCTCCAGACTCTAGGTCAAGGTCATCGTAATAGTATAGATTTTCTTTGACTAGCATAATTGTCAATATATGAGTTCTAGGTTGAGGACCATAATTAACTCGAATGGTATTATGTTCTGGGATATAGATTTTAAAATACCAACCTTTCATCAGTTCAATTTTTTCTAGTGCTCTCTTTAAACTATCAATTACTCTATTTATCCTCTTTTTCTTCATAAAAATCACTCATTATTGAACAAAACAAACTATCAACACCCCAGGATGGTTTATTAAAGGGCTGCATAACAATCATACATTTTTTGTTACGATCATCAGCAATCTCTATAAATACCTCATAAAACCCTCGATTTTCTATCTCATATAACCTTGAAGAAGCAGTAGCAGAAACTTTTAACTTTCCACTCTCAACGTAAAAAACATAGCTACTTTTAGGCTTAATTTCTGCATCAAAAGCTTCGGAAAACGGTTTTAAATATCCCTTTAAAACTTCCTCTACATTTCCAGTATCCATTCCGCCACCGTCTTCATTACTTCTTCCGTAATAATCTCGTGATCTATGTACGTACTAAGTTTATCCGTGTCAATACAATAAGAACTATAATCTCCAGCATATTCTCTTCCATGATAACTAAAAAGCCAAAACACTCTAAATTCTCTTTCATAAAATCCTGGCTTTTCAAATTCTATTCCTATTTGTAATTTTTCTCCTTTTCCTAAAGAATAGCTTAATAACTCTTCTTCTATAGTTCCGTTAAGATTAAATTGTTCTGTGATCTTCTCAACTAGGTGGATCAATAAAACATTAGTACAACAAAGTGTCATAGATTTCAAATATTTTAGTTAATAAATTTTCTTTATTAGGTTCTTTAAAGTCTTTTATTTGTTTATATTCTTCAGTTTGTTTGAGAATTATAACCATATAATTCTGTTCTAGCTTAAAAACTGTAATACATAATTTCTTATCATACGAAACCAAAAATCCTTCAGTATCATCAAAATCATTTATAAGATCCGGTAACCCAAATCTCTCATAGATTCCTTGTATTATTTTATCCATATTCTATCACATACCAAAGAAGCTCTTTATACACAACGTTCCAATCATCATTATCCTTTAAAATGTTTTCTATTGGAGCATCTTTATGTTTTATTGGTATTAGGATAAAATTCGTTTCTTTGTTGAACTTCCTAACTAATAATTTATGTTCTGGAAACCATACAGTTAAAGTTTCTTTATCCGCTGCAGTTACTAGAGATGATAATTCTTTTTTAATTTCTTCCCTAAGATATGTTATTATTGCATAATAGTATGAATTTTTAAAAATTCTGGATAAACCACCAAAACTATTAATTATTTCTTCACACATCCTAGAAGTTTTCTTATTTCCTATAAAGTTTGTCTCTACAGAAATAGTAGAATCGTCATACCTAAAAAGATATCCATGAAAATATTTATCTTTATATACTTCCACTACTTTATCACTGCTATGAATAATTAAACTTTCTGGCCACATTTCTTGTAATTCTTCTGCGGCTTCATCTAAGTATTTCTGGTATTGCATTGATAGTTTCCATTAGTTTGGGAATATCTGAAAAATCTCCACTATATACTATTCCATTACTACTTCCAACACCTTTGTTAATTCTAAGATGATAAAAGTTATGATATAAACCAGAACATTTTATCCAACCGTCGGATTTATACCAGTCTCCCCATTCATATCGTCCATCTGTAGTAATCGTAACGAAAAAATTAGAAAACCGAACGAGGAGTCTGGTTTTACACTCATCAATCTCATCCGGTAATCCAAAATTATTATACAGGCTTTCTATTATCTTATTATAATCTAAAGTCACGATAGGATTTATAGAAATAGTAATATCCAGGTCCTCCGTTAAGCGTAGGCCTAACATCAACCCTAAATACTAACATATCTGGATTTATACTCGGGAGCCAAATTGTATCTTTCCACCTATACTTTATACGATCTGGATCCCTCACACTGTCAACCCCTGCACCTATACCTTCTATATAAAACTGATCATTTCCAAGAGCCCTTAACATAAATGGAGCCTCATCACCACTCCTGACCAAACTTTCTGCATATTGATCATAGATGAATATATCTCCTCTATTTATTCTGCTATAAGGAAGTAGAGTTAAGTGATCATTGCGAATTCCCGGGAAACCTAACTTCATTTCTAACATCCGTTCCCTCATCGCTATCACATACTCTGGCCAATCTTCCTTATGACCTCTTTCTCTTTCAAATTTAATTAATATATCGTCATTAACCATAATCAAAAATAAGGATTTTAACTATTACTTTCTATTATGCTTCTCATATTTTTTACCAGTTCTTTTATCGGAGTACTTCTACAAACCATCATACTACATAGCTTCAGATTAGATTCTTCTCCTCCACTAAATTCAAGAAGCTCAATCTCTCCGACAATAAAAACTGTCATCCTATAAGGCGTCTTCATTTCTATAACCACATCCCTGAGAAAGCATTCGAGTTCGGCATCTGTACTACCTCTGGAATAGACGCCTGATCTAGATTCATGTAATTTAGTTCTAATAAAGCTTTACGTTTAATATCTTTAATAACTTTTGTATATGGTGGTTGTAAGTCTCGGGATTCTACTATGACACTGATCGGTATTAGGTCAGATTTTTGAAAGTCGACATTGTAATAGAAATAGTCTTTTTCCATTTCCAAAAACATTCTAAAATTCTTGAACCTATCACCTACTTTAAGTTGAAATGAAAAGTTACCTATCTTGGTTCCGTTTCGAATCAACTTTAATCTAAAATTCCACAAACTATCCTCAATGTCTTTAATTGTAGTATATGTGTCTATAATCAGGGTTCTCATAATAATCTGCCATTTCAAAATAATCTAGAATACCAAATTTTTCTGCTGCTCCCTCTATAGTTTCTATAAATCCCTCAACACTTTCCCAATGCCATACACTCACAGAATAAAGTCTCCCCTTAGCTACCATATAAACGATACCATTAGGAAGACCAGTCAGTGCTAGATGAGTTAGAATGTTGGATCTTCTAAGTTCTTGATGGCCCAACTCCTCTAGAAACATACTCTGAAACTTTTTGTAGTATAGAGTCTGGATGATCCCAATACGTTTCTATAGCATTTTTAAGATATCTATAATTTGCATTCTTGGGAAGACTTGGATTCCAGTGAAGAATCAGGTCTCTCGTTTTCATCCTATATTTTCCAAAATGATGATGGAAATACTCATTAGGTGTAAAGGGAGTTTCAATTGGTGTTCCATCTGGTTTAACGGTTGGAGGATTTGGAGCTCTCAGACGGCCCGCTTCAATTCGATCCACTAGTCTCTGAGCTAATTCTTCACAATAACCAGAAGAGTACGGACCTCCATTATGATTTTCCTCCAATAATTTTCCCGCTGCCCAAGCCTCCTGTTTATGCTCTATCTCTTTGCGCACGTTTCTCTCATACCTCATGCGCCGACGTTCCTTCTTTCTCTGACTACTTGACATTCTTCTTTTGTCTCATTAGTTCATTAATCGCAATACCTCCAAGTGGCTTCTTTTTCTCGTGCCGTTGTTCTCCCTGTGACGATTTTTCAAAAGGCGGTTTTTTCTTTCCCTTTTGATTTGGATTCACAGGCTTTTCTCTCGGCACGAAAACTTCTACTTTGCCAGTCGCGAGGTAATTTTCTATCCTCTCTATCGTGTCACCGCAATCATTACTTCTCACTTTCGGATCTATAATTTTCGCGATATTCTCAAAATGCGCAATATCCTCTTTAAAACCTACTGGATCATCTGCTTTCAACAATTCCACAAGATTACTAACATCCTTTCTGTGCTCTCTTAAAATGTGGATATATTGTTTTCTTGTCGCACGAAAAACATCTTCCTGTTCAAGGCTCCAGTAATAAAGAATATTGCGCGTTCTAGCTTTGGCAAATTGTACCTGTTTTTTTAGTTTCTCATTCATAATAAAATAAATTTATCACAAGTATAAGGAAACCGAGGCGAGTTAGGAGCATTTCCCGTGTAACGAAGTGGAACAATCATCATAAAGCTGACTGAATGGTTCTTGAAGGAATTCTGAGACATAGTCGAAGAAGGGGCAAGGTTCATGAGGGAAAGCTAGAGAAGTAACGGAATAAGATTCCCTGAAACCTAAAGTGAAAGGGAAGATTATGAAGTAAAACTCAGCACGCCTACCCAAAGGCCAGTTCGTTCTTCGCTAACGACTCATCACTCACCTACCCGTGCTTCGTGAGAGACGCTTTCGCTTTTCGTCTTCATCCTCGACCTAGCCCGTCTAAGGGCAGGTCATCGGCGACAAAAGCTACGCTTTATTGAGTGATATTCCCTGTATAACCGAGGCGAAGACGAGGAAGAAATAATGTAGTAAAATTTTTCGTCATTTTTTAGTATATGGGGAATTATATAGGGTTTGGTCAAAATATGTCCAAAAAATGACGAAATTAACCTCTTTTTTAACCAATTATTTTAATCAATTCCTTATATGTGAATTAAAATAAAATTGATGAGACTTCTGGCTTCGCCAGCGGAAGTCTCCTAACTTTTAAACATTATAAAATAAATGAACGTAGAAGAAATTAATGTACCTGCGGGTATTAGATATATTAGTGAATGGCAAGGATTTAATTTACCTAATTATCCTCACATAATGGACAAACAGATACCAGGATGTGGATTTACTGAATATTGTCTTAGAAATAATATGAACGTTATTCTCGTATGTCCGAGAAAAATACTATTAGAAAATAAGACAGATCAGCATAATAAAAATGGAAAATTAAATATATTTTATGCCAAAAGTGATTTATGTCAAGATTTATGGGTAGATAAAAACCTAATGAAATTTACCTTAAAACGAAGCGAAGATAGTATACCTAGTAATCATGAAGAGGAGAGAAAACGGTTGAAGAAGGAGATTGAAAGATATCATTTTTCAAAAACATTTCCCAGTAAGATTCTTGTTACTTATGATAGTTTTAGAAAAGTAAAGGAGATATTACTTGAACTTGGAATATTTAACAGTTTTTATATTGTTGTAGATGAATTTCAGAGTATCTTTGTTGATTCTAGATTCAAGGCCAGTACAGAAATGGAATTTGTATCTGCTCTTCAAGGAGTTCAAAGAGTGTGTTATGTCAGTGCGACTCCAATGATGAAAAGCTACTTAGATAAGTTAGAGTATTTTAAAGATCTCCCATATTACAAATTAAATTGGAATTCTTTAGACCCAACTAGAGTAGTTAAGCCGAAATTAACAATAAGATCTTTAAAATCTATTAATACTGTTGCTGAAAAAATAATTGACAGTTATAAACAGGGAAAATTTGAAACCTCCGCTGTTAGAATGCCAGATAAAAGTGTTAAAATGATAGAGTCCAAAGAGGCAGTTATTTATGTAAATTCAGTTTCTAATATTGTTGGAATTGTCAAAAAGTGCAATTTAAAACCAGAAGAAGTAAATATTCTCTGTGCTGATACAGATGAAAACAGGAAACGACTTAAAGCTAGACTTGGAAAAAACTATACCATTGGAAAAGTACCTTTGAGGGATGAACCAAGGAAGATGTTTACTTTCTGTACTAGGACGGTATACTTAGGGGCTGATTTTTACTCTGATAACGCTAGGACTTTTATTTTGAGTGATGCAAATGTTGAAGCAATGGCAGTTGATATCTCCCTTGACTTACCACAGATACTTGGTAGACAAAGATTATCAGAGAATCCATGGAAGAATAAAGCAAATCTATATGTAAAAGTTTTAGGTCAGGATAAAAAATCTATAGAAGATTTTAAGAAGCTTATTGATGCAAAATTAAAAAAGACTAATGATTTATTGTTAGCTTATCAAGATGCTAGGCCAGAAGTTAAACATTCTCTAGCTGAGCAATATTTAGATGTAGCAACTGATTATAATTATAAAAGTAATTATGTTTCAGTTAATAAACACTTAGGTTCTGATTTAATTCCTCAATTTAATAATTTGGCTTTGGTCGCTGAACAGAGGGCATTTGATATACAACAGATTGATTACGCCGATAGATTTGTTGTATTTAATAAAGTATATTCTATTTTTAATCTGAATGAAAATATAAATAAAGAAGTTTCAGATTTTCAAATAGAATGGGAAAAATATTCTCAATTTCAAGATCGATTGAGATTATTATGTACTAGTAATCTTTCTGAAGGTGCTATGAAATGCGTTCTTGAAATAGTTCCTGAGAATATAAAGTCTTATTATCTACTAATAGGACCAGAAAAATTAAAGAGTCTCGGATATAATTATTCAAGAATAAAAGCAGCTATTAATGTGAATCAATTCAATAAGTCAACTTTAGCAAATGAAATATATTCTAGTTTTATTGTGGGTACTAAAATAAGTAAATCTGATATTAAAAATAATTTAGAAAAAATTTATAATAAACTAGGATATGAAAAAACACCTAAAGCAACTGATTTAGAGGAATGGTTTGAAATAAAAAGAGCTACTATTATTGAAAAACAGAATGATGACTCATATAAAAAGATTAATGCATTTGAAATAATAAAAAAGAAGTAGATATGGTATATGTATTAAAAAGTTCTGCATTTGATGAAAATGAAAATCAAATTAAACTAATAAAAATTGGCTATACTGATAACTGGGAGAAAAGATATGCTCAATATAAATTGCACAATCCTACTGTGAAAGTGCTTTGTTTATATGAGGATGGGAATGAAGAAGATGAAAAGTCACTTCATTCTTATTTTTCAGAATATAAATATAAAGATTATGGAAATGAGTGGTTTTATTATAATGAGAAAATTGTAAATTTCTTTCCCATAAATGATACTATTGACAAAATTCGAGCTATTATTCCAAAAATATTTAAAATAAAGAAAAGTGATAAACGATTACTTATTCTCTATATTAATTCTGCAATTGAAATTTTATATACTCCTGAGGAAATTGTGCAAAATAAGAATTTAAGAAATAGTTTAGAATCTATAATTTTATCTTCTCAGACTGATGTAAATTTATCAGAATTGGATAAATGGTTTAAGTTAAATTATTCTAGTAAATATGAAGAAATTAAGAAAAAGTATGAGAGTCTAGATAAAGAGATTTCAGAATTTCAGAATAGATTTGAATCTTTGAAAACATTTGAAGATAGAATGAGACTATTATGCGAGGCTGATCTTTCTGAACCTGCTAGAAATAGTATTTTAGATTTACTTTCTGAATATTATAAAGTATTCTACGTAACATTAGGACCTGAACGTTGTAAAAGTCTTGGATATAATTATACTAAAATGAAACTTGATATTAATGTTGTAACTTTTGATACTAATATTATTAAAAATAGAGTTCAAAAAGATTTCAAAGAAGGGACCAGCATTGAATATACTAAACTTAAATCTTATTTTGAACAACTGTATAAAGAGTTTGAGTATAATAAAACTCCGAAAGCTGTAGATATTTGTAATTATTTTGAAACAAAAAAAGTAAAAATTAACTCCGGAGAATCAAGAGTTAATGGTTTTAAATTAATAAAAAAGAAGGGATAGAAATTAATCTATCCTTTTCTTTTATTCGTGATATACGGATGTAGGAGATTCAGTCTATTCTCACGAACCGGCCTGCACTCTTTCAATGTAGAAGGGGATTCTGGTTTCAATCATAAGGGCCCTAAAACATCTAACAAACTATACCACTTGCGATATAAAGTTCTCTACGTATATCATATATAAGAATTTCAACCTTTCTGAAATGCGTTTTATATCACTTTAAACCCTTACTATTGACGATGGAAGTCCTAGAGATTATTATTTTCTCTAGGTTTATTTTTAATACAGAGTCCGATTATGAAAACAACTTTAAAAAATCTAATTAAGTGGCTTGGTACATTTCCTCAAAGTTTTTCAGAGAATAGTACTAAGTTGCTCGCTCTCTTAATTTCTGCTTTAACTGGTGGTTTTTTAGTTGCTATTGTAGTTCCATTTATTTTAATATTTGATGTTCTTAAGAATGGATATATAATGACTAATTTGGCAGATTTAGGAATTTTCTTATGTTGTGTGGGAGCCTATATTTTTGGTTCTGGTGTTAATGTTAAAGTTCCTGATTTTGGTGAAGAAAAAAGACGTAGAGATTCAATGCCACCAAGGAGAAGAGCAGTTATGGAGGGAGATGAACCTGTTGGAGAAATGGGTGATGAAGAAGAGGAGCTGGGGAATTAAATTTCTCTAGCCCTTTTTATTTTACCGTTTGATTTCTATGTTCTCTCCTTATATATGATGACAAAGAATTTAATAGATCAGATTTTAGAATTAGAAGAAAAGTTAAAAGTTGAAAAGAAAGATGATAAATTATTTGAGGAATTTGTTAGATCTTTAGGAAAGGTCACTGAATTTTCTTGTTCTATAATATCATTTGAAGATTTTGAAAAACTTAAAAGAAAAGAGAAAATAGAACTAGAGATGATTAAAGAGAAGGCTGATTTTTTAGGAGATTTTAAATTCCATCAACTTATAAATGCTCGGGCGATACATCCAGAATATCTTAGAGATTATATTTTATCATATAATCCAAAAACACAAATTCGACCTTCATGGGAGTGGGTTAGTAGTTATTATAGGGATAATAAGGTGATGCACGTTGATAAGAGCGGAGTTGATATTATTCGCGGTCTTGGTTTTCTGTGTGAACTTAAAACACCGGAACATATCTTTTGTTCAGCAAGTGGAGTTGATTCAGACGACAAGAAGAGAGTCAATGAATTTATCAGAAAAACATTTAAAAAACATGGTAAATATTTCTACACTTTCCCAGATAAAGAGGGAGAAATAGAAACAGAATACGATAAAGAAACTAAATCGCAAATGGCAATTATTTATCTTATAACTAAAGAGATTGGTGATTGTCTTACGAGTGTTTCAGATAATAAACAGACCTTTACTATTAGAGTGCCGGGAGAAGATGTAGGTTGGAGGGCTTTATTTAGTTTTGGTGGTTTATCTATTCAAACTTGTCCTTTTGGTGTTATTTTTTATGGAATCAAGCCTAGAAGACAAATTGAAGGTATTATGGCTATTTTTAATGAATACAGTAAAGGGATATGAGAAAAGAAATTATGAAAGGAAAAGAATTAAAAATAGTAGCTGTTATTCTTTTAGGTTTTATTTTCTTAGGTTTATTTTCACTATTTCTTCTTTCAGGTGCTAAAGAAGAGGGAAGTAGTGAGGAAGGGCCCGAAGTTAATATAGATAGCATACGAAAAGAGACGAGAGATAGTATAGAAGCTATTAGGGTCGCAATAAAAGATTCAATTAAAAAAGCCAAAGAGGAAATTCTTATTGATAGTTTGTGGAATCTTGAAAGTAAAATAAAGTATAAGAACTATTCTCTAAAAGTTATTCTTAAGAACAATCAGCAAACTAATATAATTCTTCGTCTTCCAGATGATTATAAGATGACCGTAGAAGATGAAAAAATTGTTGTAAAAAGTTATCATTGGATTTGGAATAATGAATATAGTGAAGAAGCTAGAGAAGTAACTGATACTATTATTCCAAATGTTATAATAGTTAATTCTATAAAGCGATTATGAAAAGGGATAGAATGAAAAAACGTAGTGCTTGGATATTGTTTTTAGTTCTTATTCTTATGTTCGGTCCGTTTATTTGTTATTCGGCTTTTATCTATGAACCGGTGAAGAAAGAAGAATCAACCCCTCCGCCGAAGAAAGTGGTAGAGAAAAAGAAACCAACTTTACCACCAAAGAAAGAAGACCTCGAAAAAGAATGTGAAAGACTGAATGATTCAATTTATAACTCTTTTGGATATGTAAAGTTTAAGTTTCTATTCTATACTGGAAATATTCAGGAGGTAGATGTAGAACTTCCTAGGGATTACAGAAGAGGAAAAGAATATAATAGAACAATTAATTGTATTCCGAGAGTTTCTTTCTATATTGATCTCTATAAAGTTGATGGAGATAAAATTGTTAAGTATAGAGATGATTGGAATGCTATTATTGGAGTTTCGTATATCATGGAGGAAGGGGAATGGAGAAGCAAAGAATGATAAACTGGAATAGAATTAATATGTTTTTATTCAATGGTTTTATTTTTATAGCTATAGTTGGTGGTTTATATTTTATTGCTTACTTTGATTCTAAATGTAAAGAAGAAAAAAGAATAAAAGACCAGGCAGAATATAATCGACAATTTAGTGGATGTAGAAATATTAATATAGTTTTTAATCGAGAAACAGGAAAATTAGAATATGAAAAGGGATTTTATGGATATGAATTTACGAGAGATTCTCTTAGGAAGAAAAGAGTGTTTAAATTGTCCATGCCTGTTTTGCGAAGATAGAAAGAAAATTGGACTTTGGAGATTAATAAAAATAAAATTAGTAGAACTTTTTAGTTAGTTCTACTTCTTTTTTATTGTTACATTTGGAGGAAGACACATTACCTGACATAAGTTTGGTATTTTTTGTTCTGTACACATGGTATTGAAAAAGCAATCGTCACATAATTTTTTAGCATCTTCTACAACGTATTTAGTTCCGTGAAAAACTAAATCAGCATCTTTGAAATCTAAAAATGTCGATTCAACTTGTTTAAATATTTTATGATATCCTCCATAAAACCAAGAACAGAGTTTGTCATCTCCATATTTTTCACATATGGTTTTTAAATCACATTCCGAACAATTTCCTATTTCTGTTTGTTCGTATTTTCTATATCCTATCACCAAATAATCTTTCACAACTATAAGGAAATGCGTAAGATAAGGTTTGAGTTCTTTATATATGATATGAAACTGAAAGAAAAATTTAGATATGGAACTGATGAGCTAGGAAAGATTTATTTTATGTCAGATCTCCACTATAATCATTTTAATATCCTTCGCATGGGACCTAGACCAGAATTTAATACTGTGGAGGAAATGAATGATCACATAAAGAAAGAGCTGTCCAAATTAAAGAAAGAAGATATTGTTTTTGATCTTGGTGATTTATTTTGGGACGTGGCTCAAGAAGAAATTTATGAGGTTCTTGGAAGTTGTGAGGCTAGGATTTATAAAGTTTTAGGGAATCATGACAAACAAGGATATTATATAAAAGATAGAAATTATGGAAATGGAGACTTGACTAAATTTTTCGTTAGAGTAGCTGATTTATTTGACGCTGGTTTCATAAATTCAGACACTGGAAAAGAATCTACTATTACTCTTTGTCATTATCCTCTTATGTCTTGGTATAGAAAAGGATATGGGAGTTTAATGATTCACGGACACACTCATGGAAATTTAGATGCCGTTAATGATGCTAGTCCGGATCTTAGAGTTGATGTAGGATGGGATGGAAAATTAGCCAAGGAAGTAGGCAGTTTCTTAGTTCCAATAGAAAAAGTGATTGAACATATGAAACAAAAAGCTGGAGGAGATGATTTTAGAAGTTATGTACAAAATAAATGTAATGTGATATGATAGATGAGAATCAATTAGTAGAAGGCCGTACGTATTGGTATGGAATGTTGAGTTTTAAGAGTGGGTCTTCGTTTAGACTCTATCAGAAAAAAGATATTAGAAAAGTTAAAGCTGCATATAAAAATAATAGGTGGAACTTTCTTGATGATTCTGGAAAGGATGTCAGATCTTATTATTGGTATGGGTCTGAAATTATATGTGAGACTGAAGAAGAGGCTAATGAGGAGTGGAATGCTATAATCTATAAGACTGAGGAAAAGCTTAATTCTTGGGTTAGAGCTAGAAAGAAGGAAATTTCTAATCTCTTAAAGCCAAATTCACCACTTCCAATGGTACAAAACGCTTCCGAAAAGGCCTGAAATTCTTATATATGAAAAATAATGAATGTTTGTATAACACAAGATATGGCCCTTGGTTTCCGGTTCGGGAGAATAGGGAGACAAGGTAATTCTTTTCATGTTTATTAATTTTAATGTTGTTGTCTACTAGATTAGGTTTTGAGGAAGTTGTAAGGGGCTTCCTCTTTTTTTTGTCTTTTCCTTATACTTGGATGATATATGTTAATGAGAATTTAAGTCCTAGAAAAGATGTCAGGCCTTTTATGTTAGACATAGGAAACGAAAAGAACTTAGAAGACCTAATAAAGAAAGAGTTAGATTTTGAAGAATCTGAAGATATAAAAAATCCACTCTTAGAAAAAGAAATAATAAAGAGATTTTTTAAAAAGGGATTAGATAAATTCAACGTCAGACTTTCGAGAGATGGAATGAATGGAATTAGGAAGTGGTGTTGTGAGAGACCTGGAAATTGGTTTCTTGAATGTTGGATTTGTATAGGTAATAGGTATACTTCTTATCAAAATGGATATGCTTATTATATTTATCCTTCCCTTGGTCATCTTCGTGGATTTTTACCTCTCATGGGAAATCCTTATGGAAATGATGACGAAATAATGAGATTAGTCATGGAATCTTTAAACATAACAAGAGAAGAGTTCTATGAATTAGATTATAATGAGTTATTCCCACTTGTTATGCCAGATTTCGATTTATGTAGGGCTGATTTTATGTCTAGAGCTATATTATATTAAATATATGAAAACAAAAGAAGATTTAGCAAAAGTATTCGAAGAGACTGAAAATTGTATTGAGGTTGGTGGATATAAAAACTTTAATGGTGAATGGATAGAACTTGAAGACCAGGAAAAAATGATTGATGGTAGTAAGATGTATTATTCTCTTAGTGCTATTAAGAATAAAAAGTTTTTCAAGGAGTTCACGGAAACAAAGATATATGTTCAAAATATCGATACTTTTCAAAAGGCTCATGAAATGGGATCAAACTGTGCTGTATTAAATATGGCTAGTGAGAGACATCCAGGAGGAGGAGTAAAAAATGGAAGTAGAGCCCAAGAAGAAGAGTTGTGTAGACGAAGTAATTTAGCACTGTCTCTATATAAATTTAGTAATGAAGAATGGGCTACTTTTAAAGACCTACTCGAAGAACCTGGAAGGTTTCATTATCCTATTACTTCTTATGGAGGTATCTACAGTCCACACGTAAAGGTGTTTAAATCTTATCTTTCCTATAATCATCTCGACGAACCTTTTGAATGTTCTGTTATTTCTGTTCCCGCTCTTAGAAAACCAAAACTTATAAATGGAAAATTAAGTGAAGAGGATGCTATAAAAACAAAAGGAAAAATACGTGCGATCTTGAGAATAGCTTTGTTACATTATCATACAAAGTTAGTTTTAGGAGCGTTAGGTTGTGGATCTTTTGGAAATCCTCCGCAACATGTAGCTCAATTATTCAAAGAAGTTTTAGAAGAGAAAGAATTTAAAGGACATTTTGAAGAAATATGTTTTGCGATTCTGGAAGATGGAAATAGCAAAGAGCACGGAGGAAACTTAAAACCATTTAAAGATGTGTTTGGAGTATAAAAAATTATATGAAGAGTGGATGAGAGATGTAGGTTTTTCATCAACTCTCGTATTTCAGGGAGAATCTTGGAATAGGTTATTAGAATGGTGTAGAGAGAATAAGGAAGAATTTAAAAAATCTATCCTTGAGCAACTTAAAGAATCTCCTAATTGGTCTGTACAACTCCTTGATGAAATTTATGGAAAAGAATTAGGAGTTAAGGCTGAGGGATATGTTGGGTTGAAGGATTGGTGTAATTTTTGGGTTCTTATTCTTGAAAATAGACTAGAGAATTATAAAAAGGGTGATGTTCTTCCGTATGTTTATAAAGAGTATGATGAATATAAAGAATATCTGAAAAATAATTATATACCCTGGAATCCATTTAAGGAAGATGATCCTAACATAACTTTTGAAGAATTTAAACAAGGGAAAAGGAATGGAGATAAAAACATTTCGGGAGCTCAGTGATCATGGAAAAGATTACGTATATTTCTTTAATATAAGTGGAGGAATTTATAGAGGTATTGTTGATTTTAATGGAGCTCCTTTCGGTCATAGTTATATAACTTTAAGAGATATTCGTAAGTTAGATGGAAATTATTGGGAAGAATCTAAAGATATAACTAGTGTCAGAATAAATCTAGATTCCTTAGATCGATGTTATTCTATGGATCTCGAAAACTTTTATGTAACTTGTGATTCTATGTTTTATCTTTGTACTAAACTTATGAAATTTAAATCTAGAATTATGGCCAAGAAATTTTCCGAAGTTTTTGATAATCTTTTAATGTTGAACGAATGAAATTATTTAAAGAGTTAACAGTAGGTGATAAAGTTTATGTATATGATGGGGAGAAAAGAACTGAAGATGAAGTATTAGAGTTTGAAATCTTTAAACCATTTGAAAGTTTAAATCCTGATTATATAGAGCTCAAAATAAGACTTAAAAATACTGGAATCTTAAGTTATCAAGATATACTAACAGAGGGAGTCGTATATAAAGATTCTTATGTGATAGTTGCAACAGACTATTCTATTATAGATGCTTGTATTTTAGCCGCTAATATGGAACGAGAGAAAATAGCCAGAGGAATTAACTCTATTTTTGGCGGTTATTTTGCTAGTAAAAATGATATTGGCCCACATTATCTTGGAGGATGAAAGCAGAACGAAAAACTATAGAAGAACTCTTAGATGATAATGGAGAATGGAAAGATTATAAACTTTGCTTTATTGGATTAATTCCCGAAACTATAATGGATTATGATGAAAGAAGTAAAGCTTATATGAATAGTCCTAATTTTAACTGGGAGCTTGAAAAAGAAATTTATGGTTATTGTTCTCCAAATCTTAGAATGATTGATATTCCTAATCCTGAACGTGAAGGAGATAAATATACTCTTTATGCATTTTTTAGTAAGAAAGAACCGAAAGATGTTAGAGGAGACGATTGGGATGATCAATTACAGACGGTAGATGATTGGGGACATTGGAGTGATCCGTATGAAGAGGATTTACTTAAAGTACCTTTCAATCTTCTTGGTTGGAATACAGATTATAGATGTATTTTTCCACAAGATAGTAGATGTTATAGTGCAGAAGATGTCAATAATGGTGCCTGTGCTTGGATTTATGCTAGGGCTTTCCATAAGAATCTTCCAAATATAGTAATAAATGCCGGAATTAATCCTTATCAATTTATAGTTTTAATAAATGACATTAAGTGAAATTAAAGAAGAGTATAAGAAAATTTTTATTCTTATAATGGAAACTGCTGGAGAAGAAGAAAATAATCCAGTGTATAAGAGCGTAGAAAAAATAATTAACGAACAAGAAAAAATTGTAGGAAGAGGTCGTAATTTATATAATATCTATAGCGATGATGAGTTTGAATTGAAAGAATTTATAATGATGCTTTGTGTTTATCTTATTACAGAGATTCATGGAGTAAATTTTATTAATGATTCTGACATTGAAGAACTTAAATCCCTTATAGATGATATGTATAATAGATACTTATATTCTGCAACTAGAAAATTCACTTCAAAAAATGGATTAATGAAGATAGATAGTATTACTGAAGGAGTTGCAAAAATATTATTGTTTGTTAATAAAAATGATAAAAGCTGAAGAAAACAAAAAGTACATGGGAGTTTATGTAGATGAAGAATCTAATGAACTCTTAAACGGTAAAATTATTGTAGGATATGCTAGTCGTTCTGTAGCCATGATGAGTCTAGTATATGCTGAGAAAGATGGAGAAATTTATTTCTTTGTTCAGCAGAGAGGTCCTAAGTGTCCAGATCATGTCGGAAAATGGGCTTTTTCTTCTGGATATCTTTCTTGGCATGAAACCAGAAAACAGGGAGCTATACGAGAACTATATGAAGAGACTGGTTTAAGAGTCCCAGAAAATATTGTTCAAGAATGGAAAACTATTGATGATCCAGAAAAAGATGCTAGAGAAAATATAGTTACTAGGTATATTATTAAATTAGATTATGATACTCTAAAAGAAGATTTACAGAACGGAACTATCAATTGGCAAAAGGCGGCTGAACGTGGTGGAAAGGATGGCGAGGTTAGTGGATTAATGTTAGTTAGTAGGGAAGAAATTAAAAACTACGAACTTGCATTTAATCATAATCAAGTCATAGAAGAGTTTATTAAAGAATTCATTGATGTCCACTAGAGTAAGAATATTTAAGGGAGAAGGATTAAAACAGTATATATCTTTTCTCCCTTCTCTAACTTTTAAAACTGGAGATGTAATTTTCGGAACAGAGTGGCCTAAATACATAACGAAATGGCTAATTGAACGTGAAGAGGAAGTTAGATTTTTTCCAGTTTATGTTAAAAGTGATATTGAACTCGAATTTATCAGAGAGTTTGATATAGATATGAAACCGTTTAATTTTTTAGATTGGGATTCAGATAGTTGGCGATGGATAGGTTAATAGTGTGTGGAGATATACATGGAGAATTACGAACTCTTGTATATAATTTAACTGATAGGTTTGATATTCATGATGCTTCTGTTATTATAGCCGGTGACTTTGGTGTTGGTTTTAGCAGCAAGGAATACGAAGAAGCTGAATACAAACATGTTGAAAAAGATTTAGAAAAATATAATCTTAAAATTTATGTGGTACGTGGAAATCATGACTGTCCTCAATGGTTTGATGGTAAACATGATTTTCCCAGAATTAAATTTCTTCCAGATTACGAAATAGTAGAAATTGCTGGGAGAAAAGTTTATCCTGTTGGTGGAGGAATTTCTATAGACCAAGAGGAGAGAACTGAAGGAAAAGATTGGTGGCCCGATGAAGATGTAAAAAGAATCACTGAATTTCCTGTTAAAGTAGACTTAATAATTTCTCATATGGCTCCGATTTCATTCTCTCCTGTTACGATGAGAGATGAAAATATGAGTGCTGAAATTTATGAGAAGTGTATTAATTCTAGAAGTTATTTAGAAAAAATATTGGATGAAGTAAAGTGTAAGTACTGGTTTTATGGGCATTATCATAAATCCTATTCTGGCCATATTGGAGAAATGATGTATCGAGGTTTAGGAATACATGAACTTTACGAACTATGGGACGACGAAGAATAATAGGTTTATTGTTATTTCTTTCTTTGGCATGTTTTGGAGAAGGAATAATTGGAACTTGGAAAAATAGAAATGTAACTTATTATTTCTACAAAAATAAAACAGGAGCAGTTGAAGATCAGATTGAAGGAGATTCAATAACACATTGGGAAATTAAAGGAGATAAAATATATTATAGAATCGAAGGTCCTTGGAATGATCTAGATTCTATGAGTCTTAAGTTTATAAATAATAATGTTATTTTAATTAATGGATATATGTTTAAAAGAAAAATTTAAATATTGGTTCAATGCGCTGGGAAAAGTAATACCTGGCCAAATTTATTAAAAAGCATTATGACTGACGATGCTAAAACGACTCAGATCCTTAAAAATGAAAAAGATATAAAATCTCTAATTAAAAATATAGAAGGATTAAGGAACAAAGTCAAGAGAATGACAGAGGAAATTGATTCACTTAGGAGAGAGAATCTGAGACAAAAGAAAGAAATTAAAACAATGAAAAATATTATTTCTGGTCTTGAGGAATGATGTCTAATATTTGTTTCATGATATTTTTTAGGTTTTAGTTAACGTTGGGGAGAGGCTGTCTGTGAAGATCGCCTTTCTTTTTTTTGCTCTCTTATCCTTATTATTGAAATGAAAAATAATATATTAGAAGTATTAGAGAACGTAATAAGAGGAACGAAGTTGTATAGTCCCTATTATGGAGAACTAATATTTATTAGAATTAAGAATGGATTAATTTATTGTAAAATGGATCATGGTTTTTATGATGTTCCTCCTTTTGATGGAAATGGAAGATTATTATTAGAGTTTAAGGAAGGAAGTGTAAAAACCGCTACAGCAGAATGTATGTTATTCCCGAGCAAAGAGGTAAGAACTTGGGATGAAGAGTATTTCAAGGATTTTCAAGGAACATTCGAAGTAGATGATCTTGTAAAAATAGATTCACTAGATAATAATGAAATTTTTATAGTTGGATCAGTTATAGGAAATAGGGTTTGGGTTAGAAATCTTCGAAGACCCTATGAACATATTGAATATCCAATTAGTGAGTTAATAATTTCAGAATATAGTGTAAGAGTAAAACAAAATAAAGAAAAATGAAAAGAAAAATTTTAGTAGCAGCATTAATGTTAGTAGGAATTACAACATTTGCAGAAGAGAGAAAAGATTCAGTTACGTTAGATGAGGTCACTGTTACAGCACTTTACAGAAACAATGTTAATACTGGATCTCTAATAACGACAAAGCAATTAAGAGAGGTTAACCACGGTCAAGGTCCAGATTACGTACTTTCAACTTTGCCGAATATCTACGCCTACAATGATAATGGAACAAGGATGGGATATTCATATTTTAGAATACGAGGAATGGGCCAGGAACGTATGAATGTTACTATTGATGGTATGCCGTGGAATGAGGCAGAGGATTTTGGATGTTATTTTAGCAATTCACCAGATCTTATGTCTAGTATGCATTCTATAAAAGTCGAAAAAGGAGCCTCAGTAACAAATAATGGAACTGCTGCCTATGCTGGTAATGTAACGTTAGAGTCTGTTAATTTAAAAACTGATACAACTTCCTATGTTGATTTAGGCGCTGGATCATTTTCCACGTTCAGGACGACAGCTGTATATAACATGGGAATTAAAAAAGGTTGGGGATTACACGTTAGAGCTACTCAACAACAAACAGATGGATTTAGAGAGCATGCTTATAATAATTCGCAAGCTTTGACAGTAAAAGTTGGGTATTTCTTTAATGATAAACATTCTATTGATTTTTTAACTATGAATGGATATCATAGAAATGGTCAAGGATATGCAGGAGTTATAGAGGAGTTATTGCCAGATCACCCTACTCCATTTAAACAACAATTAAATGGATGTTTACAACAAGAAACTGATAACTTCTTTTTAACAACTAATAGACTTCTGTATAAAGGAGTATTATCTGAAAAAGTGGCATTGACGGCTTCTCTTTATTGGAATCATCTTAAAGGCGATTATAGAATTGGTTGGGCAGATGAAACTAAAGAGTCCGGAATTGCTTTAAATAACTATGACCTGATTCAACATCTTTATGGTTTTAATACTATAGCGAAGTGGAATGTTTTAGATAATCTTTCAATCACTGGTGGTGTTAATGCTTATATGTTTCAAAGACAACATAAAGGATATGATATTCCAGGAGATACTATAATCAATCATTGGCGTAGTAAAAATTTCCAGAGTTATTATAATAATACTGGTTATAAGCCGGATATTAATGTATTTTCTAAAGTTAAATGGACTCCGATTAGGGATTTAAAGTTAGAAGGCAATATACAATATCGCTATACTAGTCTTCATTATAGAGTTAAACAATCTGGAAGTTTTGAAGATTATGATAGAGACTTTGATTGGAATTTTATAAACTATGGAATTGGGGCTAGTTATAGTGTTTCGAGAAATTCGGAGATTTATACTAGATTTAATGTTACCAATAGAGAACCTAGTCGGACTGATATGTTTGGATCTGAGTTCGTAACTGAGGATGGATTATTAATTCCAAAGGATAACGAGAGAGTTTACGATATTGAAGCTGGTTATGAGATTAGAAGTGAGAAAGTAAATCTAAATATTAATGGTTTTTATATGAATTTCTCCAATGAACTCGTAGCTACTGGTAAATTATCCCCATATAATTGTCTTCCACTCCATGAACAACATGATGCTTATAGATTTGGTTTAGAGTTGGCCACTACATTCAAACCAATCAGAAATATGGAAGTAATTTTAAATGGTGCACTTTCAAAAAATAAAGTTAAAGATTTTAATGGTGGAGAGACTAATCATACTTTTTCACCATCTCAGACTTTATTCAGTGAGATTAATTATACTATTGGGAAAACTAAATTTGGTCTTAATGCAAATTACAGATCTAAAGTTTACTTAGACTTAGAAAATGAACATAAACTCAGAGAAAATTTTGTTCTTGGAGCTTATATAGATTCTAGGATTTCAGAAAGATTTAGTTTATCTTTAGATCTTACCAATATAACCAATAGACTTAATTTATCTAATGGAAGTGTTTCTGATGGAATTGGTTATTATATTATAGATAGTCCGTTTATGTTTTTTGTAAGTGGAAAAATATATATGTAATGAAATATTGTGAATACTTAGATCATCATTCGGAAAATTATGATCCGAGCAAAGTGTATAAAGGAGAAGATTATAACGATTATTTAGTAGAAGAAGCTTTGCAAAGAGAATGACACAAGAAATTTTTATAGAAGAATATAAAAGGATTGATCCTATTATTGATAAAATTGCTGAGGCTGCATGGGATCTTCATATAGATGTGGGTCAAAAGTATGGGAAAGAAGAGTATGGAGTTCACTTAGAAATGGTGAATGAACGTATTATTTCCTATGGCAGTGAAGTAATAAAAGAAACTAGTGATATTCTTCCAATAATGTTCGGAGGTTATTATCATGATAGTATTGAAGATGCTAGACTGACTTATAACGATGTTTTGGAAGTAGCTAAAGAGTTTATGACAGAAGAGCAGGCTATTCTTGCTGCAAATATTGTTTATGCCTGTACAAATGAAAAAGGAAAAACAAGAGCAGAAAGGGCTAATGACAAGTATTATGAGGGAATTCGAACGACAATGTATGCTCCCTTAGTAAAAGCTTGTGATAGATTAGCCAACATAGATTTCTCAAGTAAAGAATCTAACTCTTCTATGTTGTCTGTCTATAAAAATGAGATGAGACATTTCTTAGATTCAGTAGAAGATAGAACGAAGGAAGATCAGAGATTTAGAGTTCCACAAGAAATTATAAAATTATTGGAGGCATACTTATGAAAGTTGGAATTTGTTTTGGAGGATACTGTCCAATGCATAGAGGCCACTTAGATCTTATCATGAGGTCTAAGAAAGAAAATGATAAATGCGTAATTGTAGTTTGTGGATTTGAAAGCGAACCACGAGGACAGGAAATAGGTTTAGAGATTTCAAAAAGAGAACAACTCATCCGACAATTTTTTAAAGAAGATGAACAAATTGTAGTTTTTGGAATTAATGATACGGATCTCGGAATTGACGAGAGTATGTGTCCTTCTAACTGGGAAATCTGGTTTAATAGGGTTATCTTGAATACTGAACTTTCTTTGGGCTTGAACAAAGATATACAGGGAAATTATTTTGAGGATGTTGAATTTACTGTTTATGTTGCAGAAGAATTTTATAAACAAAGACTTGATGGGTTAGGGAGAAAAAATGTAAAAACTATCCTAATGCCAAAAGAGATAGAAATTTCAGCAACTAGGATACGAAAAGAACCTTTAAAGTATTGGGATTACATAGTTCCCACCTTTAGATCTGGTTTTAGTCATAATATTCTAGTTATTGGAACAGCCAGCGAAGGAAAATCTACATTAGTTCAAGATATAAGAAGATATTTTGGAATTCTTGGTGTAGAAGAATACGGCCGAACGTATATGGCTGAAAGAAAAATGCGCGATCAAGATTTAAGAGTTGTTGATTTTATGGAATTTCTTATCAAACAGCGCGCAAAGAGTTTATCAGCCATAAATTCCTCGGCCGGAAAGGGAATATTTATTAGTGACACGGATAACCTAATAACTCTGATGTATGCTAAATCTTATACCCTAAATCCCGAGATGTCTATTACTCCTCAAGATTATGACGAGATTCTATATCCCCTTGCTAAATCTCTTAAAAAAGGATTAGAATGGAATAAGATCTTCATGCTTCCTCCAGGTAAAAAATTCGTAGATGATGGAACTAGATATATGGGGCAAGCAAGTTTGGAGGAGAGAACTAAAAATTATGAAATCTTAAATCAATTAATAGACAAATTTGGTTATAGAGAAAAAGTTGAAGTGTTACAAGGAACGTTCTACGAAAATTTCCTTAAAGTAAAAGAATATATAAATGAGAGAATTAGATTTACCTGATTACCTGTTCCTCTTGATAGGAATAGTAGTACAAATATTAGTATTCGGGTTTTCAAATCTTGGTATAATCTCTCTTATATCCGGTCTTGCGGGAATTGTAGCTGTTGTTTTAGTCAGTCAAAGAAGAAATATTCAGTATTTGTTTTCCTTTATTCAACTTTTCACTTACCTTTATTTAGCTTGGCAGGAAAAATTATATGCTGAAGTGGGAGAGAACATATTCTATCTTGTGACAATGCTCTATGGAATGTGGTCTTGGTTTAGGAATAGTGATAAAGGTATTGTTGAAAGTAGAAGTTTAGGGAAAATAAAATTAACTGGAGTTTTTGGAGTTATGTTAGCTTCTGGAATAATACTTTGGAAAATATTAGCAGAAACTTCAGATACCCAACCTTTCTTAGATTCTTTTACAACAGTTCCAGCATTTATAGCTCAGATTTTGCTCATTCTTCGATATAGAGAGCAATGGATTTTCTGGGGTATAATCGATGTCGGGTCAATTTTTATGTGGTGGATTGCTGGAGACTGGTGTATGGTTGTTCAATATATCTTCTGGACGGTTAATTGTATTTACGGCTGGAATTTATGGAAAACACGCTAATTATAGTTTTAGATCCTTAATATTGTAACTATGATAAAATTAATATGATCGATAAACTATTAGAAAACTTAGACCCTGAGATAAAGAAAAATCTCAGGGAAATTTTAGAAAATAAAATTCTTGATGAAATATGGAATCAGGGATTAAAATTTAAGGACGATTATAAGAAACTGAAAGACGAGATGTCTAACTATAGTTATTATAATCGTCCAAAATCTCTTTCCAATGAATTATCAGATTTTTCAAAAAGAGTAAATAATAGCATTTGTTCTAATACTGATAAGATTAGCGGAATTTATATTTGGGCGAATACACCAATTATTGATTGTATGTGTTACGAAGATTTTAAAACTCAAATGTGGTTTAGAAATGAAGGAAAAACTAAAGATGTAACTATTAAAAGAGGTTTTAGAGATAATAGTTTTTGTTTCAGTGGCCATTTTCATACTAATAATGTAAATGGAAAGAAAGAACCATTTTTTAATAATCTTCTTGAGTTTTATAATTCTTTTGGTAAATTTCCTAAAATAACAAAAGATGACCTTATTGGATATTTAGAATGGATGATTGATTTAGTGAAAAAAGAACACATTGGAAATAAAAGGTCTTATGTAACTATTCATAATCCCTCTGGTTCTGTATTTAAACAGATTTGGATAAAGAAAATAGAAGTAACTAATAAGAATACATCTGCGGAAACTATTACTATAACTTATGATTGGAAATTTGAAAGACACCAGGACATAAAGAAAGATAGTAAAAAGAAAATAAAATATGATTCAACTTCTGAAACATCTCTTTTAACTGCGGTAACTGAATTAGATACTTTCTTACTCATGAAGGCATATAATTCTGGACCAATGTGGGATAAATTTACTGAAGGGTTAAAGCCAGATTATGTTGAAGGAGATAGGTGGATATATTTTAACTATGAAGCCGATGCTATAGTAAATGGAACTATGAGTATGAATCCAAAGCCTGGGGATTATGATAAATATAAGAGCATAATAGAGAAAAGATTTCTTAGTGGTGGATTGGAAAAAGAAGAACGAGAAGCAATAAACTTTTTTATTAGAAATTATAATGGCATTAAATAATTTATTAGAATGTGTCTCATCAACTGGAAATGATAATCTAAGAGACATAATAAATCAAGAATTTCGTAATAGAGTTCAGGCGATAATCAATAAGCCGGGATTTAATGGTAAAATGGGAAGTTATGAATCATTTAAGAAATTAGTTTGCCCTGGATATAAAAAAGACAGAAGTTATTATTCAGATACCAGTTGGTTGCAAAATACACTTCTTAAGGATGATTATAATTTTAAGAAAGGATTATGTCTCTTGGGATTTGTAGGAACTAATCTATTGAGTAGTTGTTATTATTCAACAACTAGTTTTAATAAACTTGGTTCTTTGATTGAGTTTTATGAGGATTGTGGTAAAACTATATTAACGGGAGATATTATTTCTTACATTGATTGGATAGTTAATTTTGTGAGGAAAGAACATGTTGGAAAACACCAGTCAACAAGAATTCCAGCACAAAATAGAAGACGTTGGATAAAACGAGTTGAGGAGACATCGACGAAGAAAGGAAGAGTTACAATTACTTTTACTTATGATTATCAAGTAAAACAAATGAGGTGTGACTGTAAAAAGAAATTTACTTACGATTCTAAAAACCGAGATTCCGTTATAAAAGCAGCTGAAAGTATAGATGATTGGGTTAACATCGAAGGTTACTTGAATTCAATAGAAATGGAAAAATATTGGAAAGGATCTGGATCTTTTAAAGATTGTATTTATTTCAATTATTTTTATATTTCAGAAGATGAAAGAGATAAAGAAAGATATAGAAGGGATCTTTCTTTTGATGATGATTATATAGCTTACAAAAATTACTTACTTGGATTAAAACCAGGAACTACTATAACTCAATCTGACCTTGATACTATTCAATCCCTTATTAATAGAATTGAAAGAATAGTATGAAGAAGTTATTGTTAGCAGTAGTAGTTATCGGATTATTCGGATGCAAAGGAGATAGTGAGTTTGAGGGAAAAGTAGAGCGAATAAAAAGTCCAGATGTTAAGTTAATAAAATTTGATGGAAGACCAGTAGAAATGATGGTTTTTACATTCGAAGGACATGAGCTAGGAATAACATGTACTGGATATTCAGATGGTGGTGTAAGTGCTCCTCAACATTTACCATCTTGTCCGTGTTTTAAGAAAAAGAACTAGAAATCTGGTTCTTTCTTTTTTTGTCGTTCCGAAAAATGATGAAGACCTTATATGTAGAATAATAAAATTAAAAAAGAAAAATGAATAGAAAAGAATTAGGTTACGTTAGAGTTGCAGCAGCTATACCAGAAGTAAAGGTAGCAGATGTAGAAAGAAACGTAAAAGAAATTAAAAGATTAATTTTAGAAGCAGAGAAGCAGAAGGTAGATGTAATTGTGTTTCCAGAACTTTGTGTCACCGGTTACACTTGTCAGGATCTTTTTCATCAAGAAGCTTTATTGAAGGCATCTGAGAAAGGAGTAGAAGAAATAGTAGAATATACTAGCAATCTTCGAGACTTGATAGTAATAATAGGAGCACTGAAGAAAGGAGATGATTTTACCTATAATTCAGCTTACATAATAAAAGCCGGAGAAATTCTTGGATTAGTAAATAAAACCTATTTACCAAATTACAAAGAATTTTATGAAGATCGGTGGTTCAAGACCCCAAGAAATAAGAATGAGTTTAAAGTTTTTGATAGCGATTATTTCAATTTTGGCGTTGAAATCTGTGAAGACGTATGGGCTCCAATTCCACCAAGTTCAATAATGGCAATAGATGGAGCAGATATAATTTTTAATCTCAGCGCCACAAATGAAGTTATTGGAAAACATCAATACCTGGTTAACTTGCTAAAACAACAAAGTGCTAGGTGTATTTGTGGTTATGTATATGCTTCTTCGGGTTATGGAGAAAGTACACAAGATCTCATTTTTGCTGGTAATGGAATAATTCTAGAAAATGGCAAAATTTTGGTGAAGTCTGAAAGGTTTAAGAAAGATGCTCAGATGGTAGTACAGGACATTGATATTGAAAGTCTTAGAAATGAACGTCGAACTAATATGACATTTCAAAAGGCCAAAGAAAATGACTATGAGCAATTTACGGAGCATATTGATTTTAATATCGCGCCCAGAACTTCAGATCAAAATACACTCCGAACATATAACGCGCATCCATTTGTACCAGCCGAAATTAGTGAGAGAGGTGATGATATATTAAAGGCTCAGGTAGAAGGTCTTGCAAAACGGCTGGAACATATTGGCGCTAAAGCAGTTCTCGGAGTAAGTGGTGGATCTGATTCAACTTGGGCGCTGATAGTTTGTGTAGAAGCCATGAAATTTTTGGGCAGACCACTTACAGATATTATTGGGGTTACTATGCCTGGATTTGCAACCTCCACAAGAACATATGAGAATTCTAAAAAGTTAATGGAAGCTTTTGGAATTACACAAAAAGAAGCTGATATAAAGGAAATGTGTCGAGCTGAAATGAGAGCTATGGGAAGAAGGGAATTCATACAGGATATAACTTTTGAAAATATCCAAGCAAGAAGTAGGACAGCACTTCTTATGAATATAGCAAACCAAGAGGGAGGAATTGTTATAGGAACGGGAGATTTATCTGAACTTGCTCTTGGTTGGTGTACTTACAATGCTGATCATATGTCGATGTATGGAGTTAATGTTGATATTCCTAAAACACTCATCAAGAAACTTATAGAATGGTATGCAGATGAGGATGTTATGTACCGAGACGACATAGAATTTACTGGAGATAAAGTAAGTAATAGTCTTAAAATTGATAAAGTTCTTAGGGATATTCTCGAAACTCCAGTTAGTCCAGAGTTAACGGGCAGTGGTGCAACTGGTTCTAAGGCTCAGGTGACAGAAGATAATATTGGTCCTTATGAATTACATGATTTCTTCCTTTACAATATGCTTCGTCATGGTTTCGATCCTGCTAAGATTTTGTATATTGCACAAAGAGCCGAATTTGACAAGGAATATACAGCGGAAGAAATAAAGAAATGGTTAAAAGTTTTCATTAATAGATTCTTTGGACAACAATTTAAGCGTTCTTGTCTTCCCGATGGTCCCAAGATAGGAAGTATTAGTCTTAGTCCTCGAGGAGATTGGAGGATGCCTAGTGATTCTGTAAAAGATGTGTGGTTAAAAATGTTAGATTAATGGTTAAGACATTTATATCATTCAAGCTTGGTGAGAATATTCCAGAGCCAAAAACAGAAGAAGCAGTTGGAATAGGAAAAGAATACATAGGACTTACTTATGAAGAAGGTTCTACAGGTATTAAAATACTAGCTTATGGAGAAAATAAAGAAAAAATTAAGAATCTTATTAAGCTTACTGTAGAGCCAATTCTAGAGAAATTAAAAGATTATTATTTCTTCGGAAAAACTTGGGAAGAAGGAAAAGAAAAAGGAGAATTTACAGTTAAGAAAAATGAGTATTGAAGAATTTGTAAAGTCTGCAACTGAATTAGAGTTAAAAGAAAAACAGTCTATATTTCTAGTTGCTTATGATGGAGCTAATGATCAGAGTATCATGGCTGGTGATGAAAATATTCTAGGAAATGCAATCTGGAACATGATGAATGATCCTAGGAGAAGGAGGGTGTTAACGGGAGGCGTAATTTCTTGGTTAAAAGAACAAGGCCTTCTTAATGAGATTCTTCTAAAATTAATAGAAGATGACAAAAGAAAGGGAAATTGAATTATTAAAGGATTTTCTTAAGTATGTTAAAGATCGTATGTATTTAGGGAAACATTTCAGTGTTGAGGGGTTATACTCTCATTGGAGATGTTATATGTTTATTAAAAAATTTCCTGAACACCACGAAATTGATATTCTTCCAAAACGAAAAAGAGGAATTTTAAGAAGAAAATTTATAAAGGCGTTAATTAAAAGTAATATATTATGAAATATTGGTTTATTCCATGTGGTACTAATCAACAAACAGGAACAGAATGGTATAATTTGGTAGAAGCAGAAAATGAAGAACAGGCAGAAAAAATTGTCGAAGAAAATAAATTAGATTCGATGCGATTAGACGAAATCCCTGCATGTTTTAATTGTATTATGGCTGCTTTAGGCTATATGATAGTTACTCTTGGATATCCAGAATATTCTCTGAAACCGTTAGTAACAATGCCAGAAAATACAGTCAAAATTGAAGAAGAAATTAAAAAATATATATTATGTTAAAGTTTTTCGTAGACTCAGAGAAAGTAATTGGATCAACCTCGGATAAAAATATTCCTCCTGGTACAATTCCAGTTGATCAATTTAATGCAGATTTAGAAATAATAGGACTAGGAACAACTTGGTCGGGAACTGGATATGCAAAAGTTGAAATCAAAGAAGTGTATGGGAGTGGAGGATTAATAGATAAACCTGGTTCCCACCCTTTATGTGGAGTTCAGACGATGGTTTATCAGACGAATCTCTTTCCTTTTATTAAGGTAGCTGAATTTGGAAAAATATATAACAAAAAATTTAAAGTTGTAAAAAAGGGTTCAGCTGAAATATCATTAATACTTATAAAAGAATGAAGTTTTATATAGCAAGAGATTATAATGGACAACTTTGGGTTTTTCTGAGTAAACCAAAAGTAGAAGGATGGTGTTGGCACTGTTTTGGAGGGATGATGCTACAACTTAAACAGAATCTCTATCCAAAAGTATTGTGGACAAGTCAACCCTTAGTGATTGATAAAGATGCTTCAGAAATTGAAAAACTGATAGAGGAAAAGAAACAATACCCAAAAATAGAAATTAAACCTCCTCTTACAGTCAAAGAATATAATAAACTTTTTGAACAGAAACTTGTAAATGATAAGAAGAGGAAAGAACTTACTATTAAAATTTTTATAGAATTTAAAAAGATTTTTGAAAATGAGCTTGATTGCAAATACACATCAGTTGAATCAGTTAAAACACAGGTTCACAAAAGATCTTAGTGCTCCAATCCTAGTTTTTGAAGATAATTACTGGGATTTTGCTATAGGATTGTATAAAGAGTATGGTAACTTATGGAATAAATTGGTTCAGGGGATTGAAGAAGAATATAATGGAGAAGTTCAAAGATTCTTGGACGAATTTGCCGAAGTTAACAATAAAATTATAGACACAATTAAAAGCAGTGAGGGTTACAAAACTTTCATTACTGGAGATTATAAGAAATTTGAAATTAAAAGGCCTGAAGGAGTAGGAAGTGGAGACATTTATAAAGAAGATCGTATAAATAAATGGTATCTTACTGTTGACTTAGAGAAAGCAAATGTTCAATCTTTAAATTTCAATGATCCTAATATTTTTGTTGGTAAAAAAGTAGATGAAAATATTGGAATTACTGAAATTTATAATGAATGGATTGCTAACAGCCTTCTTCGTCCTTCTCAAAAACTTCTTCAGTGGTATATTCCTAAAAGTAAATATGTAAGACAGAAAACTTTTGGAAATTGTAATCCCGGTCGTCAAACTATGGTAGAAACTTTTATGGTTGATAAGGCTGGAAGGTTTGTAGCGGAAAAATTAGGATTACAAGAAAGCAGTATGAGAATTCTTAGTACCGATGAGATGATTTTTGAGCTGATTGGTAATATTAAGAATTTTGAAGGAATTGAGGAAGTTCGGGCGCAAGTACAAAGAGAATTGGGAATTTGTGTGAAAATTGAAACTTTCTATCTGCGTTTGATAAAATTCCGCACCACTAACGAACATGATGTGGATGTTTATGTTCGAGATTTTGGCGGGAAGAAACCAAACGCGTATAAAGGAATACCTGGTTTTTATTATACACAGATCTATGAAATTCTCAATAACATAGAACCCGATCCAGAAGGAAGAGATTTAGCGTTTTATCAAGAGAAAGAAATAGCCAAATTTGTTAATCGATTAAGAAAAATATGATAAAATTTTTAATTAAATGTCCAGAATTAATTTTATTTGGAGGATTAATAATTGGAGGCTTTCTAGGATTTTTGAATTTTTATATCTTTCCATGGGATTTAACAAAACCATATGTATTTATAACTAGTCTTATTCTTCTTCTAGGTTGTTTTGTGGGATCAACTTTCTTCATGACCCATTTACAATGCAGTAGAAAGTATCAGGACATTAGATGTGAATGTAATGATCACGAACCGCCGGAAGAAATAGATAAAATTGAAAGATCTAGATATGGATATCGAGTTATTGGAAGATGCCCTAGATGTGGAAAGAAAATAACAACATTATTAAATCAAAGGATTAGTTGGAGAGAAGAAAATGAAGAAAGAAACTAGATTGCGAAAATATCTAGATAATGTAAAAACACTAATAGAAGAAAATGGAGGAAAGTTATGTAATGATAGTTCTTCGACTTTGAGTTCTTATTATCAATGTGGAAAGGTAAAAATCAGAGTCAGTGATCATTTACCATCCGGAAGAATTAATCATGATATTAATATACTCTGTTCTTATGATTTGGGTTTTGTAGTTTTCATAAAATCTCAAGTCTTAGTTTATTCATCTCTGTCCGAAATTAAATCATTTCTTAAGACAGCTTTAGTTATTTTCTCAGTCGATTCAGTTTATGATAAAAAACTTATAGAAATAAAAGAGAATAATACTATAAAAACACTCAAAGAAAGATTAACTAGGAAAGAGAGTCAAATAAATAAATTAGGTGAAAAGAATGAAATAGCCGAATTCAAAAATAAAGAGAAAATAAAAACCATAAAGAAAGAAAATAAAAATAAATTAAAAACCAAAGATGAAAAAATAAAAGAATTACGAACTAAAGTAAAAGATTTAGAGAAAAAACTTCTAAAGAGAGTACAACCAGCTCTATTAATGACCCCAGATACTAGTCTTCTTCAAACTCAAGCGAAAGAAAATGAATCCTTGAAAAAAGAAGTAAAGAGATTAAAGAAAGATTTAGAGGATCTAAGTAAGAGTTTGACTTTTACAGCTCAAGAGTTAAAAACAAAAGAACAAAAAATAAAAGATCAAGTCGAAATCCTTAAAGATGAAGAAGGAAATACTTTTAGACTTGAAGATTTTGGACCTGCGCAAAGAAAATTAATTGCTGGGTTTATTATCGAAAATAAAAGAGCAAAAAGAAAAGGTTTTAATAATAAAAACTAAATAATATGGCAAACAGAAAGAATACGAGAGCTAGTGAGACTGGAAGACGATGGAAGTCAATTAGCAAGGAGATTACTACAGTAGTAAAGCAGATCAATTTCTTTAGACAGGAGGTTAAACAGACAACTAGAGGGACAAAGGAGAGAGATACTTTAGAGCACGAACTTCATGATCTTAAGCAGTGTCTGAAGAATTTGCATACCGTAAATATCTATTACAAGAAAAGATATCGCAAATATAATACTCCGACCACAAAGAAAATAAAAGAGTGACACCAAGAGAAAAAGATACGTTGATTACTAATTGGATACTTTTTATAGTACTTTTAGTATCATCCGTATATTTAGTATTTAGTGGTGATATTCGTTCCGCTTTATGGACTGGATTAGGAACTTATGCCATGTGGTATATAATAAAAAAGAGAGAAAATTAAATCCTCTCTATTTTTTTTTGATACAGAGTCCGCTTAAAAAGAAAAGGGACGGGTTTTGCAGGTCCTCTATATATTGTTCGACAGAATTAATTAAATACAAAACAAGAACCTATACTTTCACGTCCCAGAAGCGTAGGGATTTTTGTATAACGTTATATATTTTATGTGGTTGATCGTATGATAAATTAATTTTCCCTCCGCTTTCAATTTTAAGGAATTCAGACTAATTTCAGAAGGTCTTTTCTCCAAGTATTAGTCCGTCAAATTTACTTCTAAGATCCTTTAAAATTCTGGCTTTCATAGTTCCTTCTTTTGGTACACCCTCCGATAAAAGATATTCAGTTCTGTTTTCCCAAAGCCATTTATCTATTTCTGATTCTGGTAAACCAAATATTTCTTCTACTTCTGGTTCATCATAAAACCATTCGTCTAGAAATTCTACTTTATAATCTTTTAATCGTAAGTGTAATTTAAGTTCTAATAATTCATCACCATCTCTCCAGGCTTTAAAAACACCAAGAGGATTATGAAGAGTGTAATGTTGTTCACGAGTTTTTTGATCATCTGTATAACCTACTTTTAATGCTTTTCTTTCATTTTCATAGGCACCAGTTCCAAAAAGATATAACATTACAGTAAATTATTTAAGAAAGCTATTACTTTGGATTCTATTCTAGGATCTCTTTCTGTTTCGTCAACTTGTTCGATGTAGTCAAAATTATCCTTCTCTTCTTCCATAATTATAAAAAATTATAGGGCTAATCCACTAACCCTTCGTTTAACTCTCAGACACAACACAACTGAGAGGAATTTATTTAATTCCTACTAACTCAGTCTAAGACTACTAGTGAGCCTCGACTATATTTTCATCAATCCTATTCCAATTAGGTTGACCATTTCCCATGTTCAGCGGCTGTTGCATTCCTAAATTCTGCTGCTGTACCCATGGATTTTGATATGGATTATTCATTGCGTTATATCCCGGACCTACATAATATTGAGGTTGTTGATATCCACATCCATATCCTGTATTTGCTGATGCATTCTTATCAAACATTCTGAAAAGACTATCAGCTACCATAGTAATAGATTGAACCACATTTACAAACTTTCCAGCTGCATTTTGTGTTTTACGTAATCCATCCATTACTTGTTGTTTACTATCTTCGGGCTGTCTTTCTACATTATTATTTTCATCATGGCCTTGTTCTTGACCATTATTATTCCCAAAGACTTGACCGATGCCAGCAAATGCAGCGATTCCTACAACTGCTGCCGCCACCACTTTCAATCCAATTCCTAATACTTTCTTGAAATCCATTAAAATGTTTTGTCATTTACAAATTTTCCTTGGTTTATATTTTCCTTTTGTGAATTTTGTAATAAAAGAAAGATGTAGTTTGGATTGTTTATCAAGGGTCTCTAATTCTAAACTCACTATTTCTATTTATTTTCATATTAGTTGTTTCTGTAGCAATATTAAGGAAATCAGATGTTTTTCCAAATTGCCACTTCTACATCTCCATCTTTATGACGAAATAAAAAGTAATTAAAATCTTTTGGTTCTCCTTTTTCTCCCTGTTTTTGGCAAAGTTTCATTTCTTCTTCCCACCAAACATCAGGACTACAAGAACCTATATATTTTAAGTCAGGATTTAAAAACCATCCTAGTAATTGTTCTACACTAGCTCCTTCAGCAGGTTTTACGGTAGTTTTATTACCTCCATCAGATGGTTTACGCATTACCCTGATAAATCTTTTATTTACTTTCATCGCCTCATACATCTTTAAAATAATATCACTTTTATCCATAAAGACTCAGAAATTCATCAGCACTTATTATTACTATTCCTAGATTTTTCGCCTTGGTTAATTTTGATCCACAACTATAACCAGCAATTAAGAGAGACGTATTTCCATTTACAGTTGAATGATAAGTTCCACCGTATTTTTGTATGAGATTTATATAATGATCCCTTGTATAATCTAGAGTTCCAGTTACAGCTACTTTCTTCCCTTCTAAGTTTTCTGTCATAACTTTAACTGGTACTGTATTTTCTTTAGGACACACGAATTTTCCAGTATCCATTTCTTCTAAGTCACCTCCAGGCATTATGAGAGAAAAATTATAATCTCCCACAAAACACCTATTTTTAACTCCTTTTCTTTTGTTAAAAATTGTAATTTGGAAATTTCTACCTTCTCCATCATCAAAGAAAATAATATCTCCCTTTATTTCTTTGATAGTCATTGTTTTACCATCAAATATATTGAAGAGCATGCTTTTATCTGCTCTTCCACATACATTTTCAATTAGATCTTTTGCAAAACCAGGATCTCCAATTACATTAACCATAACTTTAATCTATTAAGTTCTTTTTCTCTATCTTCAATAACCCTAAGTAGATCAGAATATTGGATTTCTTCTCTAACTTTTGTAATGAATTGTTCTAAATTTTCCTGATGACCTTTAGAAATCAAAAATTCTGCATAATTATCAAAGTTATCATAAGTATAATATGATAATACTTTATAAATGTCATCTGTTTTTTCAATTTCAGGCTTCGTAAAACCGTCTTCAGTTAAATTAGCTATTAGTTTTCTATAAATATCTGGTTTTTTAACATCAAGCCAATCTAAGTATTCTACAACGTGTTTTTCGAAGTTTCCATTTCCAATCCAAGATCTTCCAGTAATTAATTCGTAATTTCTAAGACCTGCTATAATTTCTTCTTTTGTCATAATTTAGCAAATTCTTCTTCTAAGTTATTTATTATAGTTTCTTCTCTTGATCTTTGTGATTCAAGAAGTTCTACGAATAAATCTAAGTCTATGTTATTTATATAACCAGATCCAACTACATTCACATTTATCGTTTTATTTTCTTTTTTGAATGCTTCACCAGCCAATTCTTTAACTTTCTTGTCAAAAAACAATAAACTAGATTTTCTTCGTTTCAATTCTTCCTTTATTTTCAACGCTCTCTCTAAACTTGCATCTGTCATAATTTTTTAAATTCGTCTTCGAGATTTAATAATTGTTCGGTTCGTCTTACAAAAAGTTCATTATACATCTTCATGATGATGTCTTTTGGAACTGAAATAACAAATTCATTAACATCATCTATGGATCCATCTTTACCAGCTTTTTTCTTTTCTTCACTCAATAATGAAATTAAACAGGTATCATATATTAAATGAGAATCTTCATTGTTTTTATCAAGTTTTTCAATGAATCCTGTAAGACGTTGTATTTCTAATTCTAAAGCACCAATATCTCTAAGAATTTCTCCGCCTCTTTTATATGATTCTCTATCCATAAAGTAACCCCAAAGCTATAGGATTAAGAGAGAATATTTCTCTGTTATCCTTATCCAATCCTATACAAATATAATCTTCTTTATTCTCACACCCTACCAAAATTCTAGTACCATCAGAACTTTTAATTTCATATCCTCCGGTATTAGTTTCAGTAATATCTAGAGTTAAGTTTCCAGATCCATCCACAAATTTAACTTTTGCAATATCTGAGAGCCACTCTGGAATTGTTTCTCCCAGTCTCCATGTTTCTATCTCTTTTGGAAATTTATTATTCTTTCCTTTCTGTTTCATAGACATCTTCAACTGTTTTATCTAGGTTTTCAATTTCTAAATAATCAATCATACTAGCTAAAAGAATTCCAGGGTCCAAAGTTTTAAAAGTTTGAACATAATCTTCATCCCAAGAATCAAGTAACTTCCAAATCATAGGAAATTTCAAGTAAATCATAGAACTTTTATCCTCTACCTCTGAATGATGAGTAGCGTACATTAAAGTTCTATCATCGTCCTCTGGTTTTATTAATTTTTTCCACCAACTTCTAGAATCATAATATAAACAAAAACATTCTAAATTACCTAGCCGTCTTTTCTTGAAAACTGGCATTGTCGTAGTAGAAGCATTAAGTTTATCTATGTTTTCTAAAGTTTTCTTAATATCACCTCGAGAAATTTTATTATCTTTTCCAATTATAAGCGAAATATGACTTTTAAAGATATAACGCTCATAGGAAAAGATAGTCCATAAAGTTTCTCCGAGATTTTCACCTGCTATAGTCCAAGCACATGTTCTATAGAGTGTTGCAAATTTTAGCGGATTTATTTTTTTCGTTCCTGTAAACACTAATACAAGATCTGTTTTTTCTGCTAATAAATCTAGCCAATTATGTTCCTCTTCTGTTTTTGGAAATGTGTTTGGATCTATAACAATAACACTAAGTGTATTATGTTTTGGTTGTTTCTCTACGTATATTACATTCTTTTTCATCAAATATAAAGCTTTGAGACTTTCACCGTCGCAAAAGAGTACTAGTTCCTTAATTGTGATATGGAAAATAGAGAATTTATAACTTACGGAATTATCGTAGAAGAAGAAAAATTTAATAGAATAAAGAATGGAAGTAAAAAATATATCAATAAGCCCGATGGAGGACTATGGGCAAGTCCAACTGATTCAGAGTGGGGATGGAAGGATTGGTGTGAGGCTGAAAATTTCAATGTAGGAACTCTTACATCATGGACTAAGTTTATCCTTAAAGGAACAGCAAAACTTTTAGTAATTGATGGGCTCTTAGACTTAATGAAGTGCATTGATAAATATCCTCTTGAAATTCCAGAATATAGGGGAATATTTAGTAAGAGGAGATTTATAGATTTCGAGGCAATAGAGAGAGATGGTTTCGATGGTGTATTCTTAACAGATCTCGGAAATTGTCAATGTCATCTTCCCATGGATGAAATGTTTGATATTGAAAAGTATCAAGATCTAAATGCCTGGGATTGTGAGAGCGTTATACTGTTCAATTTGGATCATGTGGAAATTATAGAAAAAGTTGAGGGTTAATTCTCTCTTCTTTTTTCTCCGCCTGAAACATATATCCCACCCTTATATTTGAAAAGAATATAAATAATGGTTACTGATAGAACAAAAGGAGCAGATTTGTTTAAAGAAGTATTTAGAGAATACACAATTTCAGTAGTAAATAAAATTAAGAAAGAGCGAGAGAAAAGAATCGCCAAGTATAAAAAATCTGGCCGAAAAATCGAAAATGAAATAAAATTCGATTTAATCTTTGAAACTGAGAAAAAGAATAAGTGGTATATTGAGAGTAGTGTGAAGGGAAATCCACTTAAGCCAGATTGTAAGAGTAAGTACTATATGATAGTAAACGGAGATAAAGTTAAATATATTCTTATTCGCGGATTAAAAACTTACAAGAATGACGGATATGTAGTTTCTTTTCTTCCACATGCTATCAAAAAGATAAGAGAAAAATGTGAAGACTTTTTCGGATCAAGTGATAGTAGAATAATTTTTGATTTCTTCTTACCAGGTGAAATTCCATGTGCTTATCTAGAAGATTGGCAAGGTATAGAGAAACAAGAAGAGAAAATTGAAAAATCTGTAGAAGAGGTAGACGATCATATTCCAACTATTGATGAAATATGGGCTGAATACTTGGGAAAGAAACCAACGAAAGAGAAAAAATTTTGGCAGCCTGATTTCAAAGAGAAGTTAGAATGGATTGTAATAAGATGTAAGAGAGGTTACTTATTTGGAGCAGTGGTGGATAAAGTTGAGGCAATGATATATTCCTTTGCTCCGTTAAATGATCTTACAGGAAATGTGGCTAATGCAGAGAATGATATTTTTGGCCCATGCTATGTTAAGTTCAATGCCAAATTTTTTAATGAGGAAGAAATAAGAAATGCAGATCTTCAGAGAGCGTCTTATTTATCAACCCACAGAGATATAACTGTTGTCAGATTATATGAGTAAATATTTATACATATTACTAGTTTGTATTCTTTTAGTGAGTTGTAGTGATAAACCTGATAAATTAAAATTAACAATTTACAAAAAGGATAAAACAACTGAAGTAGTAGAGAAAGAATTTAAATTTAATATTGAAAATATACATGTAACAAAGAATGGCTTTTATATAGGACCTGACCTATTGTATAAATTTAAAGGCAATGAGGTTGGTTGTGAGTTTTTGGTTTCTCAATTAGACGAAATTCATGGGGTTAAAAAGACGCTTTTTATTGGACCGGATGAAGAAGAAAAAGAATTTATAAAACTTTACAAGGACCTAATTGAATGGACTGTCCACGTTAAAATTAGTATCCCGGAAGTAACTTATATCAGAAAAATATCTGGGTACTCTAGAGAATATATTCAAGAAAATAATCTTAGGAAGGAAGATTCAATCATAGTGGATGGAAGAGTCGTTTTAGTAGATAGAAATATAGTAGGAATTACAAAGATAGAACAAAAAGGAGTAAAATAAATACTCCTTTTGCTTTTTTCTTCCTCTTGAAACCTTATAAATGATTATTATGATGACAATTTATTTTGTAGAAATAACATGTAATAAAGATGCTATAAAAGACAGATATTTTTCTTCTAGGGAATTAGCTGAAAAGTACGTCGAAGAGTTTTGTAAAAGAAAGTGGGGAATGGTAGATGATAAAATAAAAAGGATAACCACTAGGATAAAACAAATCGAAGTATGTACTGAAATTCCCGAGAACTATTTTTATGAAACCTCTCTATACACGATTTCTGCAATAATAAAAGGAAATGAAATCGAAATAGATAGGAATCAAATAATATCTGTAACTTTTAAGCCATATGAAAGACAAAGGATAGGTGAATTAAAAATTATTTGGAATAAAAATAAAGAAGTTTTAAATGCTGAATTAGTAGTTGAAGCAGAATGTCCAAATGAATCAGAGAAAAGTGCAAAGATTATGATAAAGAAATTTTTAAAATCTAAAGCATATAAAGAAATGATAAAATATAATTCATCTAAACTGACTGGTAATTTTGATGAAGTATTAGAAAATCATTACGACCTGGAAGGAACTACAATAATTAAAACAAAATGACGATATATAAAGTAACTATTAAAACATGGTTATCAAAAACCAAATATTTCAAAACCAAAAAAGACGCAGAAAATTGGATTAAAACTTGGAAAATGATTCTTGGTAAAAATAGTTGGAACGATGACCATTCTTATGAAATTCAAGAAATAGAAGTTGAGGATAAGTATGAAATAGATCCTAATCAAGAATACAGATATGGAGTTGAGGTCTTTTTTAATATTGTGGGTCCAAAAACAGGAATTCATAATAGAAGTCCTTACTATGATGAAGTTGGTAAAGAAGATATAATCCATATTGAGTTGCCAAATCCTCGAGAAGGAAAGCAGGGAAAAATTTTGGTAAAACTTAGTGCTAAAAATCCAGAAGACGCAGTAAATAAGTCTTTGGAATTAGCAAGGGAAATTATAAAAGATCGAAGAGCTATTAATGAAGCCTACCTATATCTTAGCATGGTTTCTGACAGTAGCAAAATTACGATTTCTGGAAAATACGAAGATATAATAGAAAATAAAAATTACGTTATTAAATCAAGTTTAGAAATATTAAAATGAACGATAAGAAAACAAAATTAGAAGAAATGAAGGATTTGTACAGCTATGATCCTTCTAACGTTAAGTGGCTTCCAAAAGGTGGAGAGATTTTAAAGTATATTGGCAATACGGTGGTTTTTGTTGAATTTACAAAAGATCAACAAGGTCAATGGCATAGTAAGTATCAGCAGGCGGATATACTGGAGATTAATGACTATGATCCTATGACGATGACTTACAAAATTAAATATCATCTTCAGGATATGCAAGATAAAACAGCATGGAAAGAGGAGAGAATAATTCCAGAGGGTTTTTCGTATGATATAGTTGGAATGGATCTTCAAAACTCTATGAATCGATTTGTACCTAGATCTCTTCACTGTAAAATGGTTGAAACTGAGATGTTCTATAATAGATTACAGTTTCTTTATGCAAAACGAGACACTTTATCTTTCGAGTCCCTTAAAATGATAAGTGATAGTAAAGATCAATCTACTACATTAAGTTATTGTTGTAATCTGGGTGCTGTTTTTATTACAGAGGATACTAAAACGCTTCTTTACTTTAGAATTCACAGTCTTAAGTGCAGAGGAGATAAGAATGGTGAGTATGTTCTTAGTTTTAGTGATGAAGAACGACGAAATTATCAAGTTCGCTTTAAGAAGGAAGATAAAGAACTGAAAATGCCAGGAGTTGGAACTTTGAAAATTATTGATGCTCAAGGATAATTCTCTTATGAAGAAAATTGCCATAGATTCTTACTACTATAGTGAGAATGATTGCTATACTGTGGGAGTTATCTTTGAAGACTGGAAAGATTCAAAACCACTTCAAATAATTTCTTGTCATACTAGCGAATTTGGAGCTTATATACCTGGTGAATTTTATAAGAGAGAAATGCCAGGAATACTTAAGCTGTTAGAAATGATAAACTTAAAAGAATTCGACACAATAATAGTGGATGGATACTTGACTTTGGATAATGAACGGCCTGGACTTGGAAAACACGTGGCCGAAGAAATTTCCAAAGTATCATCTTCCATCCAAGTTATAGGTGTCGCAAAATCTAAGTTTGAAGGCATAACAGCAGAACCAGTATTAAGAGGTGAAGCAAAAAATCCAATCTATGTTCAGGGAATAAATGGACAGGTGATAAAAGAAATGGCAGGTGATTACAGAATTCCAGATCTCTTGAAAATATTGGACAAAGAAACAAAAAAATACAAGAAAAATGGATAAAACTAAGTTCAAGGGAAACAGTTATAGGGGATCAACTTGGGAACCTGGAAGAGATAACAAAGATACCTCTCATTCCTATCCTTATGAATACGGAGATAGAATTAGAGTTCCTAGTTTAAAAAGAAGTAAGGCAACCTGGAAACGATTCTATAAACGTTATCCACAATTAGAAGAAGAAGTTTTTAAAGGATCCTCTAGGTGTAGTACGGAGACCTACAAACACCACCTTAGATCCAGCTTCATAAAATTAAAGAAAATAAGAAGGAAATTTTAATTCCTTCTTTTTAATTTTTCTTCATTAATCTATATTCAAACTCCTTTCTACAAACATCTAACCACGGATCATAATAATTGTCTCCAGTTTTAACTTCTCCATTACATCCGCCATTAGAACGAACTGTAAAAGTATATTTACTTGGTTTAAGTCTTACAATTACTTCTTCAGGGGATTCATTTACTTCATCCATTTTTACTCCTTGTCTTCTTAATTCTGACATATCTGACTCGGAATCAAAACCAAAAGCAATTTTCTTTTTTGTATCTACCCAATTTCCAAAACTTGGCGTATAAACTCTAAAGAATTTCCCATCAAAGTAAATATAATAAGCAACACTGGGGCCATTTTCTGAATAATCTGGTTTAACTAAGACTTCTAAATACTGAATACCATCTATAGTTTCATGTTGGCCTAATATCTCGATTCTGTTATAATTATTTTTATATTTTAAGTCATTCTGAAATTTATACGAAATATTATAACCTCTAGAAACTTTGAAAAGATAATTTACAAGCATTCTTTTAATTAAATCATCACAAAGATTATCTACAGCTGCCTCGTCCGGACAATGAACTAGTAACGAAAGCTCAATGCAAATTTCGTAGCGATAGAGAGTATTACCAAGATCCTTTATTTCTTTTTTCAACTGATCACGCATGGATTTTATAAATTCTTGAGGAGTTTGTTTTGGTGCATTTCGTCCTCCAATTTTAAATTTTCCTTGTTGATTAATTACAAATCCTGAAGGTTTGTAGGGAACAAAATCTGCAAAAGATCTTCCTTTTGAATAGTCTCTCATAAAATTTCCTGCCAAAGGAGAATTGCCTGAATAATAACAATCTCCAACATACTTAGTGTAATGATCTGTTTTCATATTGAAATATATAAAATTCTACTTTCTGGTTTTTCGATATAATCTTTTGTTAGTTTTTTCACTGCGTTGTCATAAAACTCTTGAGACTTAAATGTATTTTTGTTTCTTTCAAATTCACTAAGAGCTCGTCTACCGCACTTTCTTATAGCTTCCAATATTCTTTCTTTGAGACTTATAAATATTTCTTTTTTCTTGGTTGGATCATCATTCCAACGATTCATAAAAGCTGCAAGAGGCCAAACAATTCCTTCAGGTTGAACTGGAGTTATTACCTCGTAACTTGATAGGCACGGCTCAAAGATTAAATTTAAGTCCTTATCAACCAAGATATAACAGAAATCGTCATACATTTCACAAGAGCCTAACATATAAGAAACCTGTCCGAAAATTTCAACGTATTTTCCAGAATCTCTTATAGAATTTCTTTTTGTTGATTCTCGGTTTCTTTTATTCATTTCCTCAATCTCTTTCAAGGTAGCCATATAATTCTTCCTTTCTTTTAATTAAGTTATTTATTTTATTTTCTAAAATTTTTATTTCGTTTTTCAGGTTTTCTTTGTGATTTTTCTTCCACTTTAAACCGATTTCATCAATATGATCTAAATTTTCTATATTTATATTTCCTACTAAACAATCATCATGAAAATCATCAAAATAAACACAGATATCGAATAATTCTAAACTACAACAAGTATTAGAAAACTCTACTCTAAGTTCATCTTTATCATGAATGTGTTTATCTAATTCTTCTATAGAATTTAATAAGAAACAGTCACACAAAAATTCTTTCCAATATTTATATTCTAAAAGTTTTTGTGCAGTTTGACGTTGTAGAGAAGTTTTGGTTGATAATAGTTCTTCTTCTTGCTTTTCTAATTCTACATGTTTTTCAAATAATTCTTTCATAACATAATTAAGGAAATAAAAGACCTCTCCCTAAAACGGAAGAAGGTCAGTGTTAACTACGTTGTTAGATATTTTATTATCTCTAACTACTTGAGCCATTTTTCTTTCACTTTCTAACATACCTTTTATATTGTAATGTTTGATAGTCAAATTATCTTTTTCTATTTCCTCATCAGATCTTGTATCCCATTTTCTAAGTTCTAAAAGGCCTTCAGCTTTATTATAATATCTAAAAGAGGAAGATACCTGTCCAGCGTCATAGCCTTGGTGAGTTTTCTTATAATCTTCCCACCAATCAAAGAATTGATCTCGGTGTACATGACTACAAAAAATGTGACCGTCGTGATATTTTTCAAACTTTTTACCACATTCGGGACAAAAAGCTGTTTCTCCTTTTTGTTTTCTTTTATTGTCCCAATAAATTTCCCATTTTTTATTTTTAAGTATCTTTTCTCCTTTGGTCTTAAAACCTTCAGCGACTTCTTTGATTGACATGTCCCTGATACTTCTATATGGACTAGATCTTACTGTTTCCGACTTGCTACTAGTAGTTACTATCATTGATTTATAGAGTTTTTAGTATTCTCTGAAATTATAACAACTTCAGCATTTTTTCTAAATTCATCAAGAGTTTTTGAATTTGTATATGACATTGCTGATTTCAAATAATCTGTCATATTAGTAACCCAACCTTTCATGAGATACTTAACTTTAACATCTTTCATAGTTCCTTCGCTAGTTTTGGTTTTAACCCCATTCATAGCAATCTGTCCTTGTCTAGAAGCCATACCATAAAATCTCTTATAGATTTCTCCGATAATTTTTCTTTCGTTACGATCCGGCATATTATCTTTTGTATAAGTTCCTCTCAGGCTGTTGTAATAATCATCTGTATATAATCCAGTCCAACCGTTTTTCTCATTATATTCTAGGTCTTGATATCTTTCCAAGGGAACTCTAAGTGGAATCTTAGTGCCCATTTTAAAATACTTAGGACCTGCACTTTCCAAAAATTGACTGAACAAACCACCGACCATTACAAAATCTGCTCCCAAGGCCAAAGCTTTGATAACGTCGCTGTAACCTCGTATTCCACCATCTGCAACTATATATGGAACTGAGGCAAATTCTTCAGGACCAAGAGAAGCATCGGAAATAACTTTACTTGTTTCAACTTTATCTTTAAGTTGTTTCATTTCATCAATTAAAGTAACTATACCACCGCTAATACCAGTTTGAGTAGTTGTTATACATCCGCTCCCAACACCAATACCAACTCTTATATAGTCGACTCCAACCTTTGCATATTCGAGATAAGTTTGTGAATTAGCTACATTTCCGGCCATAATCTTAATTCTGTTTCCATAACGATCTTTTGCAAGACTTACAGTTTCCAGAAGTTTTTTCATATGACCATTAGCTATATCAATCAAAACAAACATCGTATCTCTACTGGTTTGTTCTTTTTTTACAAAATTATCTTCAAACTCCTGTAAACTAAATGCCGCCCACTTCTTATTATCTCTAACAGCCTTAAGACGAATATTAAAATCAACCGTCCTAGGTAGAATTGGAGTTATACCATTCATTTCAAAAATATCAGCACATGTTTCATCTATGACCGTATTCATTGGTGCCGTAAATAAAGGAAGTGTGTTATTTTTAAAATATGGATTACATTCACTCCTGCTAGAAATCTCACTAATAATAGCGGGCTTTATAACTACATCGTTATATGAGTATTGTTTTTCTTTATTTAACATATTTAGTTATAATTAAATTCACACGTATAAGGCTTAGAACCTTATATAAGATATGAAAAAGACATTAAAGCATCTGAAGAAAAAGAAGCAGAGCGAAAGAGAGAAGGAAATTACAAAACTCTGGCATGCAAAATCAAAAGCGTTTACAGAGGTTGTAAAGAGGGCAATGAGGATAAAGGGTGTAAAGGAAAATCAACTAAAACAAGACTTAGGATTAAAAGGAAAAGATTTATTATGGGGTAAACATAATTTTAAATTGGATGAAATAACCAGTATAGTAAATTATTTTCCCGGAATCTTATATTTTGAATATGGAAAGGGTGTTCCAGGAGATGCAGTAATAAAAATAAAAATTAAGGAGAATTAAAATCTCCTTTTATTTTTTACACACTTATTATGGTTTCGTCCCTTATTTCTTCTGCTTATTATAGAAAAATAAGTTCGATTCCATTCCTCAGGGGTCCATCTACTATTTCCTTGACCTCCATAATTAACAAGATTTTCACGATTTCTAAGTTCAGTTTTTAGTTCATCTCTCGTAAATTCAAGATCAACTTCTATACCTCCTTTTTTCATCCATTTCACTTTAGCTTTTTGATGTCCATATGTATAAACACCTGCAGCACCATGAATATAATAAACCGTTCTTCCTACTCTTGTTTTCTTTAAGAGACCAATTAAATGTTTAGTCTGAGCCTGTTCCAGAAATTCTATTTGATCTTTAGACATTTCTGATCTCAGGGCATCTAATCTAGCAGTTTCTTCTTTTTTGTCTTCTAGATTAGATAAATAAATCCCTTTATTATTGTGCATATTTTTTAACTACTGTAGATATGATAGCAGACTTGGCCCCAGGATATTTTTCTTTTACCTTAGCCATAATTTCTTTCATATCTTTCATTTCTGGTTTTCTTCCTAGAGACTTAATAACTTCTTCAGTCTCTTTTTCTACAACACTGTCATCAATCTCTTCTGGAAGGAATTCTTTGATAATTTGAATTTCAGTTTCAATTTCTTGGATTAAATCAGCTCTCTTAGCTTTTTTATAATCCTCTAAAACCTTTTCGCGTTCTTCTACCATTTTCTTTAGTTCCTTCAATTTATCCAAGGCTGGCTTATTTCCTTTTTTGTCTGGCTTAGCTGTTTCTACTTCCATAAATTTTGCTTTAGCCAATCTAAGTACTCTAAGCTCATCCTTCTTTCCTTCCTTAAGAGCATTTTTAATAAGCTCTTCAATGTTTTCAATACTTCTCATTCTTTTTTTTTAAATTTTTAACCAGTTATTATTTAATTTTGGATCATTCCAGTAACTTTTATTGTCACGTGCGAAAGTTCCATCTTCAAACATAAGGTCTTCAGCGCCCTTCTCCCATTCTATATATTCCCAAGGTTCCCAGGAAAAATGTCTACACTTGCAACCAGTTTCTTTACAAAGTTTAATAGCCTCTTCTCTAGAAAGCATATCTCAGTAAACGTTTAATCCTCACCAGCTGTAGTTTTGTTCCATCTCTTTCTTTTAGGCGTCGTGACATTTCTCTTGTTATGTCTTTATAGAACAGATATATTTTTGAAATCTCTTTCTTTTTATTAATTGCAGAAATTTGAATTGCTGGATTTCCCTCGAAGCCACAATCTAATTCTTTGTGTAGGTGAGGAAGAAAATACAAAAATTTCCTATATTTCTTTAGATCCTCCACACTACAATTCCTTAAGCAAGATTCTTTAACTGTCATATTCTTTGTATAATTCGTTCATTGTTTTTTGAGCATCTTCGAGTTTATCAAAAAGCTTGTCGAAATCTGGGATAGAAACTTCATGTCCATCTCCGTTAGAATCATAATATACAATACTTATCTTAGTAATACTATGACAACTATCGCCGTAAGGACCTGAGAGCAATAATCCTTCACATTCACAATATTCTTCTAGCCAAGGAAATTGTTTGTTTTCCATTAAGTGGTGACCGTAGATTCCGTCATTCCACTCAGAGCCGAATTTCCCTTGATATCCTTTTCCGACATATGAAATAACGTATTGAAAAAGAAGATCCTCTCTAAAATTCTTCTCACTACGTCTTATTGTTCCACTAACATAATCAGCATCATTGAAATCGCACTTAATTCTAATTTCATACATGCTTTTAATACCAATTATTTTATCTTTACTAATTACAAATAAATCAGTAATATCTTGAGTTTTTTCCAGCAACATAGTTTTGATATAATATATTCATTTCTTGTTTCGCGGTTTCAAAGTCTCCAAAAATTTCTTCCGGCGTTGGAACATGAACATCGCACTCTACTCCGAATTCATTAAAATAAGTCAATGAAAATCCAGTAATACTGTGTCCATAAGAATCGCCACAAGTGTCATGAACAGTTAAACGATTTCTATTACAATATTCCTCTAGCCATGAGAAATTAACATCATTGCTAAGAGGTTCACTATCGTCAAAATGATTGCTGTATAGGTAAGAAATGACACACATCTTAAGTTTATCTGCTCTGAAATCACTATCGGATATTGTATAAGATTCTTCCATGTAATCAGCGTCGTTCATATCACACTCTATCCAGATCTTAAAACACTTCTTGAAACCAGAACTCTTTACGCTTCCGATTGTGTATAGATTTGAAATATTAACGATTTTTGCTTTTTCCATTTCCTTTATTTCTTTTAGCCACTCTTTGTCTATGTTTTTTATTTTGTTTGGAATTATACACATGTTCCCGAAGTGACAGTTCTTTCTTTATTTCATAGTAAGAAACTGTAAATTTCTTTCTATTACCTCCTTTCAGAACATGTGACTCTATCTCCCGGAAATAATGCTTTTCGTAATCCTTTCCGCTTCCATATGAGTCAAAATCCCAAGCAAATTTATCATTCTTCAATCTTAATAACTCTTTTGTCGAGAGGTCCTTCAAGCACATCTCAAGAGTATAATCCTCTACTTCTATAGTTTCTAAGAATTTCATATCGTTCGTCGACGCGGCTCCTCACGAAAGAGTTAAAGAGATAAAGGGCTAAGTGCTACAAAGGCACGAACACGGTTATAGGCATCTGTATTGGCCTTACCACCGTAGTCCACGTCACCATTGCTGGTATACACGCGCCTAGCATCGCTACTAGAGGTCTGAGAACTAGACCAACACCAAGTATCCTCTTCAAGAAGCTTTGATCCTAATAATTTAAATATTTTATTAAGTAGCGGCAGATAAGAGATAGCAATTCTCATTTCGCCAATTGCAGGAAGATACCAATTTAAAACTTCGGAATGTGGTTGTTTTTCTTTTGCCCACTTTGCAGCTTGACAGTCTTTAAATTGGATGAGGATTTTAGTATTCTCTTCTCCATCATAATCATACCATCCTTTATCTTCTCCAGCTATATGTTCTTTATTTTCACCGTAAACTAAATTTTCAGCTTGTTCTAAACCAATAAATCTAGCCCGTTCATCCAATACTTTTGGAGGGACAACACAAACTGCTATAGGTTCTTCAGTTTTATCAAGAGTTGGTTTATTTCTATACTTATCAAAATATAAGATAGTTCCAATATTTATTTGCATATCTTCTATTCTTTCTTTTTCAGGATTTTCTAAGAACTCTAATAAATCTTTCCTCATACATGATATATAAAAGTTTCTACAGTATCATTTTCAAATTTTGCCACTGTATCTTTATATTCTTCAGCTTCCTTTTTATTTCCAAAAAGTTTGAGGTCTTTTGCTTCATTATAGTCGTAGTTATCCTCGATTCTGTAAACTCCATAAACGACATTTTTCTCTTCTAGGAGACACGGTAATCTAAATTTCTCCAAATTATCTCCATAATCTTTTGTTTTATTGGCTTTGAAATATTCATCCCTGATGGTTTTATCTCTATAGCACCTAATACTTTCATTGGTTCTATATTCAGTTTCCCAGACTCCATAGATAATAGTTTTCTTAGATTCTTCATCAATAAATTCATTTATTTTACTGCTAAGAATTTCACTTGAATCTATGCAACCTAAGACACATTCTATAACGCTCTCTATTAATACCTCAGTCCATGGATTTGTAGGAAATATCATTAGAGAAAGAAAATGTGAATCGAACTCAACAAAATCTTTGAAATGCGAGTCATTATATACATCTGAATTCTTACAATTTTTATACCAATCATAAATCATATCTGGTGGAATTGAATTATAAGTAGAATAATTATCAATTAACCATTTATAATCCGATTCACTTAGTATATATTCAACTCCAAATCTGTCATCTAGACTTTTGGCCTTTTTGTCTAATAAATTCAAAAACATTCCAAAAGAAATTGGCCCAGACTCTCCATTAATATAACACTTTCCTATGTATGGACCATAAAATGCAAATTTAAGCCCACAAAAATCTAAAAATTCCTCCAAGAATTTTTCTATATTAATATGCTCTTCGTATCTCCCTATATCACACGGACCTGGATCTTTTTCACATCGATAATTTCGTATTAAGAACTCTTTCAATTTATTCTTACTACATCCCGTGTTTATTACTTCTAGAAAATTATCCATTATTTCATCAATCCAAGTTCTTTTGCCTTTCGAACCAATAAATCAGTCAATGGTCCTACCTCATTCTCTACGATTCCATCAAGAACGGCATCTTTAAGTATCTTTTTGAGAACTCCAACTTCTGCTCCTTGTCCAAGACCAGTAATAGCCATAATTTCTTCGCCTTTTATAACTGGTTGAAATAATCTGATTTGATCACGAACTTTCAAATCATCTACCATAGCCCAGAGTTTAGTAAAATGTTCTCCGATTCTTTGTCTTTTTTCTTGATTTTGCGTTGTTAGGTCACATTCACAGAGTATCTTTAAATCGTCAATCCAAGGCCCTGCATCATGCACTAATCTTCTAACGGCACTATCTGTAATAACCTTTGTTGAAATCATAGAAGGTCTCATGTGCATATCCACTAAAAGTTGAACATATTTCATTTCATTTCCGAGAGGTAATTTAAGACGACGAAAAAGATTGGGAATCATTCTAGCTCCATAATGGTCATGATCATAAAAAGTCCAACCAGTTTCAGGAGAGAATTTTTCACACGGTTTCTTTCCAATGTCGTGAAGTAAAGCCGCCCACCGTAACCAGAGATTTTCACTTCTATCTTTGACTTGATCTAAAACATTAACAGAGTGCCAGAAATTATTTTTATGTCCAAGCCCTGTTTCATCGAGCGCGGTAAGTTCTGGGATTATGAATTGTAACAGACCAAGATCACGAAGGAGAACTATTCCGCGCTTTGGATCAGGAGATATGAGAATTTTATTAAGTTCTTCAGTTATTCGTTCCTGACTAATAATCGTAATACGGGGCGCGGAGTTTTTTATTCCTTCGTAAGTTCTGTCTGTAATATTAAATCCAAGTTTTACCGCGAATCTTACTGCTCTTAACATTCTTAAAGGATCATCCGAGAAAGTTTGCAAAGGATCTAGTGGTGTATCAAGAACTCCTATCTTCAAATCTCCTACTCCGTCAAATGGATCTATAAGCTCTCCAAATCTGCTCCGATTTAAGCATATAGCTAAGGCATTTATCGTGAAATCTCTTCTTTCTTGATCATCTTTAAGTGTTCCTATCGTACAATTAGGATTTCTAGAGTCCGGAGAATAACTTTCTTTTCTTGCTCCTACGAATTCTACTTCTTTTTCATCACCGTAAGATACATGAGCAGTCCCATAACGTTGAAAAACCTCAAGCTTTCCCATTACCGTTTGAGCAAAGGCAGAACCAATACTAATTCCATTCCCTACTACAACGACATCAATATCGTGGTTTTGTCTCCCCAACAAAAGATCTCTCACATACCCACCGACAACATAACATTCTAAGTTTAGTCTATCAGCAATTAATCCAATCGTCTTAAAAACTGGATCCACTAGGTTAATTTTGTTCATAAGGTACTTCTATTATATAATAAACTTTATTTCCATAATATTTAATTCCATAAGCTCCTCCCAAAAGATAAAGAACTATATAGACTAAGAAAACTGCAAGGTATGTTAGGGGATTAAAGAGATTAAGTTTCAAAAAAGCAGTACTTTCTTTACTTACAAAAATACCTCCATAAACATCTCCTTGACATTGCATTTCATCATATGGATTAGATTTACAAAGTTTTAAAAGTTTCCACTTCATCATAAATCTAAGTCCATCAGTTATATCTAGGTGATAGTTCTTTTTATATTTAACTGCCATATGCATCTTTTATCAAGTCCTCTAAGAAACACCACTTCTCAGCAACTCTTCTAAACCATTCTTGTAAAGATTTCATTTCTTCTTCATTATCTCTTACAAAAGCTTCATCCCAATCAAAAATTAATTGTTTAACCTGTTTTTTATTATTCAAGTATACAATAGAATCTCCTCTTTTTTCAGGAACTTTATCTTTTGTATCATACCACGTCATCATAAATCTCTCCTTTTATTTTTAAGTCATTATTAAAAACGTAGAACCAATAATCAATTTCGTCAACAGTCAAATTTAAGCTAGATCCATAAACTTCATTATAATCTGCATAAGATTTTGCAGATTTGTAGATTAAAGCAAAATAATCAAGCTTTCCTATGAGATCCACAATAGAAATTTCATCTTCTATTCCTAAGACAAATTCTATTGAGCCTAAATTCCAACGTCGTTTTTCTTTTTCAGGTTCTAAATCTTTTATTATATTTTTTACTCTTTCTTTATAATCATCTTTCTTTTTAGATAACCATTCTTCATCTACCCATTTTAAGAGCAATTCTTCCTGTAAATTATCATCCCAAGAAAGATTTATACATGGAATATCATCTCCAAATTCAATAGTTATTCCATTATTTCTTAATTCTATTATTCGCTCATCTTCTAAATTTGCGACTAATGGTATTCTTAAATTCTTTCTCATAATCAAAAATAAGGAAAAGAGAGAACAATGTCTCTCTTTATGCTATAATAAGTTTTCCTTCTTCTTTTTTCCAGATATTTCTATATTGTTTCTTACTTCGTAGCTCCTTTATGACCTTCTTAAAGTAATCTACCTCATCCAACTCAACGTGAAGTGCTAGTCCAATTTTTGAAGCATTAATCAAATAATGCTCAATCTCTAGAGACTCCTCAATACTATAGTAATGTCTCTTTTTGCAAAAATATGGTTCATCCCTCTTAACATGACTTCCAACTGTCTCTTCACAGTTATCTAATTTAATTACAGAATCAAATCCAGCTGCAACTAAATAAGATTCAATTTCATCTCTGGCTTCTTCGCTCCTAACACATATTACTACATAGCCGGATGAGTCAAATATAGATTGTTTATCTTTAGTATTGTCTTCAAAGTGCAATCTTGGAATTACTTCAATAATGCTAAAATTTTTCTGCTCACTTTCTTTGTGCTCGTCAAAGAATAGATACTCTTTTAATTTCTCAATCATATCTTAAAAGTTTCTTATTTTACTTCTAAATTCATTAAATAATAAACTGTTTTGATCATCTTTACAATACGTTCTTTGAATTAATCTATATCCAGAAAATGTATTAGTTGAAATATCAAATTTCAATTCTACAATACGACCTCTTTCTATATCAAAATTAAAGGGAACTACACGAGTTGTTATTGGAATATGAATTACTATCTCATTATCTGTAGTTGAAATTCTAGCAAATTTTAAAGATTCTTCATCACAAACCCATAATGGTTGTCCGTACTTATTAAGAATATAGTAATTTTTCGATTTCTCTGTAGTAACTGGTCCCCCACCATATGAAATATTTCGCCAAGTACCTATATTTTTAGAGTTACTTAGATAATAATTTTTTAAATAATCTACATCCTTTTCCCAAGTTTCTGTAATTTCCTCTAAATTTTTAGATAGATTCAGATTATCTAATAAATATTCCTGTAGACCAAAAGAATATTTATCAATTCTTTTACCAGGATAATTTTCACTAACTAATTTAGAAGTTTTAGATATTTCTATCTTTGGCATTTCATCAAATCTAAATTTTTGACACAAAGAAAGTTCTGAATTCATTAAATATTCCTTGCATAGCAATTTCTCTAGCTTAGTTTGATCTTTATATTTTTTACCATAAACTCCATGATTAATAGGAAGATTATCATAAAACCTATTCAACATATGATGAAATATTAAATAAACTTTATTATCTACGAGTTTATCTGTTTCATCGTTCCAATAGAAAAGATATGATCTAAAAAAGCTACACAGATTTCCTTCTTTAAAATGAGAATTTGTATTTTCAACTAGCCTCACAAACCACCAATTCACATCATTCATTTTAAGTAGCTCTTGGCCCTCGATAAGCTTGGAGAGTAGAAAATTCTCATTAAACTTATCAACTGCCTTATCAAATTTCTCTGCTATTTTAAACTTATCTACAAAAACTGATAAACTCTTTGCATTGTCATCATGTATTGAAATAATTTCTGGTTGCTGTTTCATAATTTATTAAGCTGTTAGTATATACGTCAAATTCCAAATGAACTACTAAACCCTTTGGATCAAAAACCAAGGGACTATAGCCGTAGATAAACTTCCCTAATGCTGGTATATAACAATGAAGTACATCATCTGTCATTTCCATTTTCATATATTTAAATCCAATTTCATTAGTTACAGGAAGTGGTTGGCCGAGTTCATCTAATATAAAATAATCCTTATTCTTTCTTCTTCTACCTTTAAAAAATTCTCTATACTGTTTTCTAAAAAATTCTTGCTCATCTCTCAAGGACTCATTTATTTCTCTTGTCAAGCCTGGTAATTTTCTGACAAATCTGATCTGTTGTGGGGATTCATATCTTAATCGCGATAAATTTCTAAGTAACTCCTCTCCTCTTTCGCCAATAAAAATACCCTCAGGAATTTCATACTTAAAAATTTCATCATGACTATAACCTCTCCAACCCTCATGGGCTAAACGAATTTGATACTTTTTATTTTCGCGATATTTTTTAAATAGCTTTTTATCTTCTTTACTTTCGTAGATTTCGCCGTAATTAAAAACATCAAAAACCGTCAGATAGTACTTAGAATCTCTATCAAACTTAGAAACCTTGTATAGAAGCCAATTTATTCCTTCCATTTCTAGCAAGTCTTCATCACTTACTAATTTGGATCTTAAAAAATTTTCAGTAAATTGGTCTATTTTTGCTTCTAGATTTTGAGCAAGTTTAAATTTATCTACAAAAACATCTAGATTTTTACAGTTATTCCAATCTTGAATATTAATATCTTGACGTGCTGTAGTTAATAAGTTCATTAGTTGCTATATTAAAATCTAACTGCACTATTTCGCCGGGACTCACATCATATATAGTTAATCCATTATAAAACGAAAATGGCCCGTAATTATCCCTAACAAGAGGACATACTACTCGTAAAAATCCTTCGGTTTCATGTAATTCTATTTTAATGAATTCTAAAGATTTTTCTGTACTTACTAGAAGAGGTTGACCATATTCATTAATTATCCAATATCTTTCATCCTCAAAGTATTGATTTTTTATATTTTTTCGAGATAATTCTATAAACTCTGAATACTCTTCTTTTATTTTATCTAAAAATTCCCTGCCTCCTAGTTCAAGCACAATTTTAGACTGATTCTTGAAATTTATTAAAACAGGACTTTTGTAAAAATCCCTTTCTATAATTCGTTCAGTTTTTCCATTTTTATAAATCAAAACACCAGGATAACTACTTTCAACTAAGTGAAAGTTAAGTTTTCTTTGTATCTGTGCTTGAAAAAATTCTATAATTCTCTGTTCATCCCGTTTTGAATTGTAAGAATAAGGTTCAGAGACATAAAACCAATTTAGATCTGGAAGATTAATTAAGTCACTCTCTTTTATAATTTTTGAAAGAATAAATGACTTATAGAATTCTTTTATAGCTGATTGAAGATTCTGAGCTCCTATAAATTCTTTTTTAAAAATTACCAGGTCTCGCTCATTATTCCAATCTTTTTTCTCTAAGATTGAAATTTTTTCTTCAGCTTTTACTATATCTGTTGACATAAATTAAAAAGGTGAGAGTAGAGGTTTAATTCCACCTCCACCCTCTTTATATTTTATCCAAGAAGTTCGTTAACCTTGTCTAGAGCAATATCGTGACGATCACTATCACTCAGGTTATCTTCTACAATTCCAGCTGCTTCCGTCAACTTCTTAATTCTCTGGACTGTCTGAAGCTGATCGACTCGAACTAAGAAATCGGCCTTCCACTCATCCAGAGTATATCCATTATACTTAGTTGCAGAATTAGAATTCTTAGGATCAATGCCCAATTCTTTCGCTGCTTCTTGACTGAAATCCAACTTCTTCTTAATCTCTGCAAAGGCTCTCACAAGACAATCCTGTGACATATCCTTAACATAACCATACTGATCTGCCGGACGTAAAACCTTGTATTCAAACTTCTTATTTTTCAGTGTTTCTAATTCTTTTTTAACTGCTGAAAAACTGTTCTTGTCTAACTTTTTAATTTTGTTACTCATTTTTCTTTGTTATTTTTACATATATAAGAATTTCAAGGCACTCCACGTTATTAGGATTTGTAAAATGTGTATGCTTTGATCCCATACTAAATTCAAAGAATAAGTATTACATTTTAGGTGATCTACAAAAGCATGAATTAAACCATTAATCACAAAAATAATTCCTAAAACTACTCCTTCAACATCTCTGAATATCATCCATGGAACTAAGATCCACCCAGACCAAGAGAAAGCATGAATCAAGAGTGCAACTAAGTAATCATTCCTATATAACCTACTTTTTGGCCATTCACTTTTCTGTTTTAACTTACTTAAACAAACTAGCTGAAAAACGAAATCATCCAGCACATGACATAAAAACATTAAAATTATAAGTTCCATGGTTTCCCACAATTTTTAATTAACCCTAAAGATGTCTGTAACCGTCTTATTTTTCCTTTAACTTTTCTTTCTCTTTCTCTTAGATGACAACTTACAGAATGTTTAGCTACTTCAAAATCTGAAAATATTTTCTCATTATAATACTTAGATCGTCGTATACAAACTTTAGAAGTATCATGAACATCTATTTTTCTAAGATAATTCGAAATATTAGAATAAGAATTTAATTCATGTTCTATATCTTGAAACACAAACATAATTCCATCATTCTCTTTTGAAACTAATTTATTTACACGTTGATGAACTCCACTAAGATAATAATAAACGAAAACTACTTCATCACCTATCTTCAAATCTCCGAAAGTTTTTCTCCCTTCTTTACTAAATTTTTTATCCATTTCAAAAATAAGGAATAAAACCTTATAAACGTATGAAGAAAATTGGATTAGTTACAGTTTCAATCTTAACGAGCTCTATGGTTCTCTTAACTATTCTGGGATATCTTACTTACATGTTGGTATCACAGAGAGAACTAATGAGATGGGCAATAGCAGACCAAGAATATAAATATAAGTTGGCTGCTGGAATTTTGGGACTAGGAATTTGTTTAGGGCTATGGGTATTTATAAAACTCTCAGGACAAGCATTAATTTTATATCTGATGATAAATTGCATAGTGGGAATATCAGTAGAAAATGTACTACAAAATTTCTCCGGCCAAGAATAATGCCAAATCCTTATATATGTAGGAAGAGAGTTAACCTAGGAACTATAAATAAATTAACTCCTTCTTACAGAGTCAACTTATACCAGGGCTATGAAAGATGTCCCTGGACCTTTTTTTTGCTCCCGGGGAAAGTGAAAATCCTTAATAATGATGATAATATTTATAGTAATAGTAGTAATTTTAATAGGACTTGGAATAATATATTGTAGTATAGATCACGATGAGATCCTAGATGCAACATTTCCTGGAGATAGATTATGGGAAAAGGAAAATAATCTTTCAAGTCAATATAGTGGTAATTTGAGAGATAAAACTGGAAAATTACTATCTACTAAAGGTCTTAGATTATCCATAGTAAGAGGAAATGGACTAAAGAAAAAGAACATAAAAGATTTAGATGTTTTTTATTGGGAATATATAGATGAAAAGAAATGGCCAAAGAAAGAGTGGTTGGCCGGAAACAAAAGAGAAGTTATTGTAAAGGATGGAGATAGACTTCTTATCCGCGACTTAGTAGGATATAGAAATGAAGACGCTGATGTTTGTATTTATGATCAGGACGAAGAACTAATTCTAGAGACTGTATCCTTGGAAAATATAATTGGAATAACAAAATATAAGTTACAACAAAAATGAATAAAAAGATTTTAAGATTTTTAATGGATATTTATCAAGGAATTGCTAAAGAAATCCGAAAAGTTTACCCTGATACAACTAGCGAAGAAATTTTCGAACTTAGCAATACATCTGATACAACCCTTACTAAGATTCTCGACGATCACCCTACAATATTTCTCTGTATGGATAAATATGGGGTTGATTGGATAGATGACGCTGCCGAAAAAGATGAAACGGAAACTAGCGATAAGTATGAGTCTGAGGCTATAGCGTATCTTAAAGAGTTGAAGAAAACATTAAAAGATAAAATGTATGTTTTCTCAGTATCTGCTATGAAGGCTGCATTTCCAATCATTAATCAGAATCCATGGGAATATCTCACAAAACTTATTACGGCTTCAATGTTATTTATGCAATATCCTGATAAAAAGAAAGAACTATTTTGTCTTTTCTTAGATTGTAAAGATGAAGATGAATTAGAGGATAAAATTAAAGAACTATGAAAAAGAAAAAAGAATATACAGTCAGAGTAGAAAGTGATGGTAAGAGTCTCAGCTTAAAGAGGGGTCACGAACATGTTACTTTATACCAGAATGACTTAGAAGATGTTTTGGGAAAAGTAAAAAATCAAACTCAATTTATATCTTCCACGTGTAGCTGGTTACATGATATTATACTAGATGAACACGACGAGACATGGTTTGAGTATGATGGAAAAATAATGAAAGAAAAATTAAAACTCATCTACAAAAATTATGAAAAAGAGCAAAAGAACAAAAAGCACAGATCCGGTAAAAATTCTTAGAATGATTAGCCGAGATGAAGAACTAGAAAGAAATGATGGAAAATGGATTGCAATGAATAGAATCTATAAAAATAAGAAAAAATATGATAGAAAGAGAGATCGTAAAATTGATCCTCTTTCTTTTTTTTGTTCCCTTAAGCGGACTCTGCATCAAAAGTAAAACCTATGATTTTGGACTAGGAATTTAAAATCATAAACCATACTTTTAGAAATCTTCCGCTTAAAAATAAAAAAAAAGATAGACTTTCAATCTATCTCTTTAAAATAATCGCTAAAATCATCAAAACTTAGAAGAATAAAATTATAATCCGTCCCGTCTTGATAAACTTTATATGTTTCGTCGCCATTCTCCAAAAGAATATCCACTTGATACTCTCGCCCTTCTTTAAAACTTCTTTCTCCAAAGGAAACAGAACTTAAACACTTACACGTCTTTTCAAATTTCATTTCTACTAACTGTTAAGAATATTATACCACCAGCTTCATCTAACGTTTCCTTTTCTATGTAACATAATTGCCTAACATAAGTGCTCCTAACTTTTTCAAATAAATTTACTGAGTTTCTTATTTCCAACTAAATCATTCATTACTAAAACTTCAGATCTAGAACACTCAGTATATTCATTCGGAAAATTACTACAATAAGAAACACTAATTCCATCAAATGCTTTAGAGTCTTTCTTTATCGTAGCTAAAATTGCTCTTTTCTTAGAAGGAAAACTTTCAAAAATCTCTTTAAGATATTTATTAGCTTCAATTTTATTCAGCTCTTCCTTCCTTGATTCTATCAGGCGTCCAATTTTAAGAAGTAATTTTTTATCGCTACACTTCTTTATCAGAGGAATCATCTCCTCCAGTGTCAGATTGAACTCTAGCATTGTCTTGATTGTATTCTTCTTTGGCTTGAATCAGGAGTCTAAGATTTGATATCTTTTCAAAGTATTCGGGATATTGTTCTTTAAGCAATTTTATTCGAATACCGTTATCAAAAAATTCACCGAAGAAATTATCCTGTGGCTCAAAATAAGACTTATTATCTCTAAGAGCCCATTCTTGTTTATAGTACGAAAGCAAATAAGCCTTCCACTCTTCAAAACTAACTTCTCCTAAGAAACGCACGGGCTTCTTTTCTTCTACCTTTTCTTTTACCTGAGGAATTATTTTATCCTCTTTCTTCTTTTTCTTAAACCAATTCCACATATTATTCATCTTTCTTTAAGAACGGCTGAACCACATTAATCCAACCTTCCATAACATCATACAACTTATCTTCAATCCCATAACTACAGCTTCCCCAGTCTACCCATTTCTCAGCGCTTTTTATAATTTCGCCGGAGAATAATAGAAAACACTTAATTTCTTCTATAGTATAAAAATGATTTCTATGATGCTTTAGGAATAGAAGTACACAATCTTTAAAACAGGAATAATTAAACTCAAATTTTACTTCTTCCCAAAGTTTATCTATATCCTCGTCAGTTATCATCTTTGTTTTTCACACCAATTTTTATAAGCTTCAAATAGTGGTTTATATTTCTCTAAGTAATCATCATGAGAGTTTTTTCCTAACTCTGCAAACCAACCACATCCACATGGGTTAGCATAAATACCAAACTTATTTCCAACCCAATAATGAAGGAAAGCGGCTATTACTTCTGCTTTATCTTCGTTCTCAAATCCTTTTACTTTTCTCCACTCCTCTTTAGTGAAAAATGAATAATGACCGAAAACACCAGATAATCCTATAAACCATGCTGCTACTTCTGATCTAGCTTCTTCTATTTCTGTTTTCATAAATTACAATTCTATTATTACGTCACAAATACCTTTAATTTCTTCTATGGTATTTTCGTCACTAAATTCAAATACAGATTCCATAGCCTCATCAAATGTTTTTCCATACCCAAAAACTTCCAAGATTTCGTATAACCAATCCGGAGTGTAATCAGGTATAGTATAATATTCATTATTTGAAGTTGAAGGAATACATTCATCTAGGTCTGCAATTTCAACAAAAAGACCCATAGGATCATTGAGATCTCTCCCAAGATAAATTTTATGATTTCCTTTAATTGCTAGAGCTTTCTTTTGATTCTCTGTCATAATCTATTATTTTATTTTTAATAATCCAACATACAAGTTCAAATGCGGCATCAATAGAATCCTCATTAACTCCACACGTACTATAAATATCTCCTAGCTTAAGTTGATATAAATTTCCTTGCTTAAAAAATTCATACTTTAAACCAGTTTCTAGAATTAAATCTATGAGAGCTGAAAGACTCCAAGCAGGTTCAGTGTAAACATCAGTGTACATACTTTTCATAAAGCTCTTATGTTTTTCTTCACTAGTTGCCTCCACTCTCATAGAACTCATCATATTTCCAAAATAATGATTAGTCCAACACATATCTGCCGTCTTAGAATCAAGCCCAAGTTCTATTAATTTCCTGGACTGATCCATCGTCGTACATTTTTTACTCATCTTTAAACCAATTTATTATTTTGCTTCCACACGTAATCAAGAAAACTACCAAAATTATAGTTCCCAAGATTATGTATAAGTCATACTCATTTAACATCATAAGGATTATTCTCTTTAGTTACTTCAATTGCTAAACCTTTTTCAATAAATCCACGATAATCAAAGTGATGAGCATTAAGCCAATTAATTCCTGAAAGCACACTTTCTATTTGTCCGGTATGTACCCAAGGATAGTTGTCATCCAACTCGTCTACTCTCCACCCAAACGATTCAAATTCCTTTTTCTCTTCCTCAGTCATTGAAACCATTGGTCTTAAATAAATACGGAATTCATCTATACTAAAAGGAGTCTTACAACCATAAGCATAAAACGTCTGATTATATTTTATTACACCAGTATTACCTTTATTTACCATTCCAATAATAGGTGCCTGAAATCCTCCATCAAATTTCTTATCTAAATCAAATAGTGCATAAGGATAATATGGAAGTCTTCCACACAAATCTATAAATAGTAGTTCTTTTTCTTCCTTTGTCATAGTTATTATTCTTTTGTATTATACATTCCTTCAGGTGCTTCTAAAGCAAGACCCTTTTCAATAAATCCGCGATAATCAAAGTAATGAGCATTAAGCCAATCAAATACTAATATTACAACATAAGATGGTACTTCTGATAAATAGAAATCAAGACATTTATATGTACCATTTTGATATGAAGCTAAATCAAGTTGTTCATATTTTAATCCACTATACTCTTTTAGCTTTTCAAATTCTTCCTCAGTTATGCTATTAAGTTTGCGAAGATAGGGCTTAACATTTTCTATAGAATCTAATCCCCACCTAGAGCGCCCAAGAAGATCATCATAATAGTCAAATTCAACTGATCCCCAGACATGAACACAGTCTAGAACGGCGTTGTAATCTCCTCCCTTACAGCAATTATCTCCTTCTATATGAACTCTAATAATAACACCATAAGGAGTTCTACCACAAAGATCACGTAAGAGCAAATTTTTATCTTCCTCGCTTAACTGCATATTTCGTATTTCCTTTTATTCCCCTATAATCTCTATAGTCTTTCTTCTCACTTCTTAAAAACCATCTAAATATAGCTGCCATTATATCAAATTTTTACACACAAACATAATTGCTGTTTCAAATGCTTCTTCTGGTGAATCAAATCTTCTAGGTCCGTTCCCTTTTTTTATTGTTAGCTCATTAGTCTTCCCTTCCCCATATTCAATTAAAGAATATCCATTGGTAACACTACAAACATAACAATAATATTTTGGAGGAAATTCTATTGGATTTTCAGAAGTTTCTATATCAACTGAAATATTAATTTGATAATTTTCTCTCAACCAACTTACTGCTATTTGAAAAGTCGGGGCATTAATTACATCATCCTCAGTATTTAACAACTCATACATAGATGGAAAATCCTCATCATAGTTATTGTAGAGACTACCATCTACGTACGAATAGTCACAGTCTTCATTGAATCCCTTCTCCTCCAATAATTTAGCTAATTCTGGAGATACGAAATATTTCTTATTCACTTTTTGTAAGGATTATTTTCGTCAGTTACTTTTATTGCCAACCCACGACCAATGAGACCTCTATAATCAATATGACGTTCATTAAGCCAATCCAGTAATTTGGAACAACTTTCTTCTCCAACAAAGACCGATTCATTTTTATCCCATTTTCTACTATCGGATATTATACCACCATTGAAAATCTGAAAAAATCCTTCAAATTTATTTTCAAAATCTTTTTTCTCCTCTTCAGTAATAGAATCTATAGAACGAAGGTATGGGACGGCACGATACTTTATGATACTATAAATTATACTCTGCGTCAAAGTCATAGAGGTTCTACCATCTAATTCAAAATCATTTCCTACCTCTTGATTTTTCATTACTACTCCGTAAGGCAATCTAGCACAAAGATCCCTTAATAGAAGTTCCTTATTTTCTTGTGTCATTGCAAATTGGATAATTAACTCCGTTTATTTTTATGATCCAGTAACCAACCTTACATTCATAGTGGTCATTAGTTCCTTCTATAAATATCTTAAATATATTTCCATGAGAAGCAACATAATCCTGATAATCTTCGAAGTCCTTAAACCACTCATCAAATCTTTTATCCTTTCCAGTAAATTCAAGAACTTCTTTTAGATTATCTCCTCTCCATTGTATAGCGGGAAGATAATTTTTTCTTGCTATCGATAAAAGAACCTTAGCACCAGAGACTAATGATTCCTTTACATCCTCGTTTGTATCTGAAATTATATGAAGATGATGATTATAAAATTTCTCAAGAGCCACTTCAAATTCCGTCAGTTCTTCTCCAAGTATTTCCTTCCAACTTTCTGCAGTCTCCTTAGAAAGTGCATCTTTCAACATTTTATCCAATTTTTCATACATTGACAATTTATCTTGTACAGCCATTGGAACCTTCTCACCTTTCATCATTCTTACGTGTTCTCTTACTAACTTAGCATCAACCTTGTAGCCTTCTTTATCTAGAGCTTCAGCAAGTTTTTCGCAATACCACTCTGAACGTGAAGAAGGTTCAATCATTTCAATAATTCGAAGAATAGAACTAAACTTCATAGATTTCTCTTCTGAATCAATAACGAAAAGATTAATTTTTCCTCCATCGCCATACAATCCATCTTTATTGAAACACACCGGCCTCTCATATCCTTTCTCATCCTTTACTAGTCCTAAGATTGGCATTGCTTCAACTCCATGATAGTTCCAACAAATAATTCTAACTGGCTGGTCATCCTTAGTTACTACGTTTAACTTGCCAGTTATAATATCATCTTTATATTTAATATCAAATTTCTCTTTCATATTTTAATTCCATTAGCTAATAACCAAGTAATCATATTATAAGCAGCCTCAAAGAAAGATCCAGACACCTTGCTTTCATATATATTTTCATTCTCTACTTCAAGACTTATAAAACAGGAATCTTTATTATAGGATCCATCTTTTTCTAATCCACCTCTTGTAATCTGCCAGCACCTATCCTTCTCACTAGGTAAAAGACTTAAGAGGGCATCTAACGACCAAGCTGGATGTTCTTCGAATGTCTCAAATCCATAAACTATATGATTTCTATCTTTATACGGATGATAAACAATATAAAAATCGCGAGTAATATCTTTTCCTCTCCAATCTTTAAGTTGTTTACACCAATAACAGTCTGCAGTTTTTGGATCTAGTCCTAATTCCACCAGCCTCTTACTCTCTTCCAGTGTTGTCGTCCTCATCTATAAAAATCCAAGTTTCATTATTCGGTTCTATTACACTCTCATAGCCATCGTATTCATCAATTCTATAGGCATTTCCTTCAATCTCTTTTACTGTTAGATTAGAACATCTGCCACTAGCTTTCTCTCCAAGCTCTTCTACAACTTTTACAAGAATCGGATCGTGTCTGCTAATTTCATGATCTACATATATGAAACCCTCGTCAAAATCTTTATCCTTTTCTCCAAATCCATGAACGAAAGAATCTCCAAAATCTTTTGAAAATATGTTTACGCTAAAATCATCACCAGAATAATTTTCTATATCTGGAATTTTTGTATAAGTATATGTTGAATAATCATAAGAATAGAAATATAATTCTACCTCAGGATATTTCTTTTCATAATACTTTTTCACTGCTAAAGGAGATAAATTAAAACCTCCGTAACATGCATTATAAACTACTTTCTTTTTCATTGTAATCTAGTATCAAGTTCTAAGAATATTCCTTTTATTGGCCTTCCGTCTAGTTCCTCTTGAGTTGGTAGTGGTTCTGGAATTTCGTCTGTAAGTAATGAATAATCACATAGAATCACATAACCATTTTCAACTTCCTTATATGCTAAATAGGGTAAAAAATTCTCAGAATCAAACTCTATACCAAGTTCTTTAAGACTTTCCCAACTACTAACATATATTAGATCACTAAACTTCCACTCTTTAAATGAACCTATTATTGCGACTGGTGTAGATCTATCGTAAGGCATCAATTTTATTACATTATACCCCGGATATAATTGAATTCCACACCACATCAAACCATGATCGGAAATTAAATTCGTAGGATCATCAATAGGTTCAAGGTTTCTAAATTTTTCTACTACATATTTAAAAATTTCTAATTCAGTCACACAAATAAGGAAAAGAGAAATTCCGCCTGAGAGAGTATTCAAACCCTTATATATGTAGAGATACCTGGAGTGAAGAGCAAGGGTAAACCTCTACAAAATTTTTTAATGATAGAAAAAAAAATGAATAAATTATCGACTACTGGAAGAACATGGAGATTCGCTGTAGCACTGTTATTCTTTGGATGTGCTATATTACGAGCAAAAGATTCGTATAAGTATATGAAAGAATCAATAACAGGTATAGAGGAGGATTAACATGGGACTCTGGAGGAACAGAATTGACAGGGCGTTGGTTGATATACAGAAAACAAAAATTATCAACGACCTAAACAAATTTACTAACAGATGCTGTAGAAAAGTACTGTTGGTAGAACTAGAGAAAGCCAAGAAAAGAAAAAAGGCTAAGAAAGACGACTATGTAGAAATAGTGCTCGAATGGAAAATTAACAAAAAGACCAAGAAAAAAGAAAAAGGAATATCGCTTTGTCTGTGTGAAAGAACTATAGATGAAATCCAGAAAAAATTATTCAAAATAGAAGATGAAATAGTAAACGGAAAGAAACTAGATTACAAAAAGATGAAACAGACAGATATTGAAATTATGTTAACGATTGGAGACTATTTTGTAGACATATTCGGTACAGATTTAATTTATGGGGAGGAATAAAAACCTCTCCATTTATTTTGGCACTCTTTTCCTTAATAATATATGAAAAAATATTGGTGGAAAGAAGAAAAGAAAGAAGTAGTAACCAGAAAAGGAAACTATAAAATTGGTCAATATTACAAAACAACTGATGGATATGAGGGATTTATCTTCGAAATCGGAGAAAATGGAACACCCTCAAAACTAATATCCTTAAAATTCACAAAGCATGGAAATGGCTCTTGGAATGATGAGAAAAAATACTTTGACGAAATTAAAGCCAAAGGAAGCAAAGAGTATTTTCCAACGCAAGAAGAACTTATGCGTGCTTGGTCTTGGCATGACTTAATAGATGCTGAGGTTGATAGGATAAGGAAGGAGGGAATTGAAGCGGATCATATAAAGACAGACGAGAACGAAACAGCGTATTGGTGTTGGTCTAGTTCTCAGTACTCTAGTAGCTATGCTAGGCACGTGAGTACCGACTATGGTTACGTGGACGGCAATGATAAGGCCTATACAAATGCCTATAGCCGTGTTCGTGCCTTTGTAGCGCTTTAATCTCTTTAACCCTTTATCCCTTTTGAGGAGCGTTGTCGACCGATGCAGGGAAGACCGCGACGAAACATAATTAATAACAAAATAAAATAATAAAACAATGAACAAATTTTTAGAATTAATCTCAGCTGGAAAAGAAAAAATTTATGAGCAGAGAGCAAAAAGTTTAGCACGTCAAGCAGAGGGAGAACAGAAGAAACTCATTAACAATCTTGAGAGTAAACTGGAAGAGAAAAACTTACAAATCTGCGACCTGACAGACCTAGGACCGGAAAGTAACACCTCCCTTCGTCCTGGAAAACCTGGTTGGAGTGCGGCAGAGTGGGTTGATCAGCTTCAAACGGCAAAGTGCGAAAAGAAGGAAATTGAGGAACAGTTGAAGATAGCAAAGGAAACTTATAAGGAGTATTTTTCCGAAGCAAAAGAAAATAAATAAAAGAAAGGGGGAGTGGAAGGAGCCAGGAAGAAAGATCCGAACTTCTTCCATTTTATTTTTAAACATATGAATGATTATAACTGTTATGAAGGAAAAATGTTGGGGTATCTTGATAATGAAGATTTACTTTATATTCCAACAAACGATAATTTTAATTTTATAGTAATTTCCTCAAAACATATAAATACTGCAGGATCTCATTTTTGTAAATGGGAATGGGATGAAACAGAACGAGGATGCCCAATAGTAATAGGAGGCTTTGAAGTATATGATAAAAATTTTTCGCTTGGAGTTAACTATCACAATAATAAACTAAGTGACATAGTTTATAATGAGAACAAAGAGCCAATCTATTATTGTACTGGTAGTTTCTCACGAATACCGGGTATTTTTAACTCCATGAAATTATGTGAAGTAACCGTAGAATACTGGGGAAGCGCTAATATTACGGAGGAAAGATTTAAATCATGTAAAATTGTTGATAAAATTTATATTAAAAATTTTAAAGTTGTTGAAGAAGATGAAACTATAAAAATAAGACTTAGAGAAATTAATACTAGTGAAATTGAGTATAAAATAAAGAAAAAGAAAAAATTACTCGAGTCTATTAATGCACTAAAAGACTGTAAGAAGAAACCAGGAAAATACTCAAAACAATTACTAGATATTCTTGAACAAAATAAGAAAAATAACTTCCTGGAAATTTGTGACGAAGCTCTAGAAATAATTGAAAAAAAGTTTAAAGAAGAAATAACACTTGAAATAAAACAATTGGAAAATGATAATAACACGGGCTCTAAGATGGTATAAGAGAGATGAGATTGAAAGAGATAGCAGGAAGATGTATATTTTTACGGATAACATAAATCGAACCTCAGGAAACAACCCTCTCCCAGCCTCCTCATGGTATTCGCAAACCTTTGGACCTGGACTCTGTTTTCCGACCATGACCTCCGCTTTAATTCGTGGTCTACCTAATGCATTTCCCCTTACAACACAGCATTGGTATAGCCCTGAACATAGAGGAGATACAGGAAGATGGACGGATGCAGACTTTGAAGAATTTAAGAGAGTTATAGATGAGGATTTTGAGAGGATAGAAAAGGAAATGGGAAAATATGAAGTAATTGTTTTTCCTCCTGGTGGCATTTTTAATTCAAAGATAGCAAATATAACAGAAGCCCGAACACCAAAATTATATGAATATCTCATGACAAAGTGTAAAAATCTAATGGAAAAAGCGGAAAGACAATCAGAGTAAAATTATGAGTGGAACATTTAAATACTCTCACTCATGGGCCTACTCTGAAAAATGTGCCGCTTAGAAATAAAAAGGATAGAAACAAAATCTATCCTTTCTTTTTTATTATTTCAAAACCATCAGACCTCTTCCCATTCTCTCTTGGAATTTTGCACAATTTTATTTCAAACCATTCCTCTAAATCAGTTGCTTTAGGTGTTCTTTTATACCCTATTCCAGAATAAATATTTCCAAGAATTTCTTTAATACTTACTTTACTGTATTTTCCTCCTTCTTTGAAATTCTTTAAAATTTCAAAATCTAATACATCTCGTTCAAAAGTCAAAATACCAAGTTCTTTATTTAATTTTCCAACATTATAACTTAAACTCCTACATCTTTCAGGTCCTAATACTGTAATATAGTCTTTAAAATGTTTTTCGGTTATATGTTCTAAAATTTCACCAGCAAATTCATTAGTAGTGGGTTTATATTCACAGAGATACTTTAATTTGTCATATAACTTTGGCAGAGATTCATAAGTTAACATAAAGTTTTCAATTTCTTCGTTTAGTTTATCATTTTTAGCTACCGAATTAAGAGAGCTAAAAACAGTAAACCTATCCTTATAATCCACCTGCTGAATATCATAAGCCCTTTCTTCTGCCACGAGTACAAGATTATTAAGAACTGGAACCATTATATATTCATCTTTATACTTTCCACTTTTATCTTGTATAATGTTACCGGTTTTCGTTTTATCTACCGCCACATATTGATCCTTATAATTCTCATATTTTGCCACTTTTTCATAATTATCCGCTAAATCTCCCTTCTGACCACTAGTAGGAACATCATAATAAGACTTAATGAGAGATTCCGTTTTTCTGATTTTCTCCTTTACCCTAGCATCAAATACTTCTCTTGGCGTATGATTCCCAAAAGCTAAAGGAATGTAATAGAATTCCGCACTGTTCTTCCATGGATTCTCCTCTAATCTTTGTCTACCTAGTATTTGTGGTAAGTCTAATGAAATGTCAACTGCTAACGTCTCTATGTTGGCATCGCTTAGTACAAAACTTCTGGCACACATACTATAAAAGTCGGCCCCTAAGTATACCGTCCTAGTACATAGAGTAAACATCTTATGAGGCTCCCCCTTCAAAGGGACTGTACCAATATCATAAATTTTTCCTTCTCTAACTTTGCTAAGACGATTTCTAATTTTCTTTTTATTTTCTTCCGTATTAGCAACTAGGATATTTACTTCATTTGGTTTTAAGTCAAATTTCTTTATGATAGCAATTATATTATTTACTGAATTGACAAATATAACTGCCTCCTTTGACTCAATTTTATATGGATTTCCTTTGTCATCTTTGAAATATCTGACTTCAAATCTTCCTTCCTTGTACGGTTCAATTATCTTTCTCGCCGAATTTATAATAGACTGAGATTTGTAGATTTTTAATTCAGGCTTCTTCACACGACCTGGATTAAGAGACTCCCAATCTAACTCAAGATAAGGGAGAAACTTAAAATCATCAAGTCGATCTAAGTAACACTCTAACATAGGTGTAGCAGAGACAAAACATACTCTTTTCATCCTTTTAAGATAAGACATAAAAACCATTTCTGTTGTACTCTTAAATCTAGAATCTGTAAATATGCTCTGAAACTCGTCTACTATAATCCTAAAACCATTTTCACTCCTGTCAAAATGTAAAATTTCATAAATGAGTTTAAAGGAATCATACGTTACAAGAATTTTTGCAGGCTTTTTCCAATAATGCCTATCTTTTATATAAGTTAGGAGGTCATGAGTTAGTTTCTTGAAATATTCTTGTTTCTTGTCTTCTGGTATTTCTTCATCTTTCTTTAGGGCTGCTGATTTATCTATTTTATTCAGGTCCTTTCCAGAATCTATTTCTTTATCATACTCATTTACTACCAAAAATACTTCTCCCTTATGTTGATCGTATTTATTTCTCAACAAAATTTTTCTTGGACTACATAAAATAATATCCTCTGAATTGCAAATAGCCCATTCCGTAAATCCACATCCTGGTATTTTCTTGTCTAGGATGTGAGGAAAATCTGGCAATCCAAACCCCTGCCATTGACCAATGTATCTAACTTCTCTAGGTACATCAATAATTGTTTTATTCATTTTTATTTCTTTTTAATGTGACACGCTACTATCACGATTAAGCACTATTTTTCATCTCGGACAAAACCTCTCCGGCCTCCAGTTCCAATCTTACGGCCTAGGTTTGTCACTCGTCTTCATATATCAGGATTTAGAGTGAGTTTAAACGCAAAATGTCGTATTTCATGGGAGTTTTTTATATTGACTCTAATAAAGTACTTCCAATAATAAAAATACGACAAACCATAAATTCCCTATATCACATCAAGGAGCGAAGCGATTAAGCCCCGAATCAGACCCTCGGAATGGGGATGATGAGGAAATAGGCTTAAGAGTGTTGACAAGTGATAAACCCAGGCGAGAAAATTACGACAATTATGACGGATTTTATAGGAAATATTATCATTAATCAGAAAATTGTATTTGAAGGTCAAAAATATTACAAAATAGTACTTTTGCTTTTCCAGTCCCATAGTTTCCTTATATTTGTGATGAATATAATAACAAAAATATTAGAAAGGTTAAAAATTGTTGTGGACATTGGCAGTGGGAGAGGATATCCGAGTTCCGCCCTTTCCAATTTTGCTCCTCATCCTTTTGTGATTGATGGAATTCAGTGTGCTAGTATGGAGGGTTTCTTACAGAGTTTAAAGTTTGAATCTCCAGAAATGCAAGAATTCGTATGTTCATTAGTCGGTAAGAAAGCAAAATTTAAAGGGAAGGGTAAAAGATGGCAACGGACTCAGACTTTATGGTGGCGTGGAGAGCCTATAAAACGAGACAGTGAAGAATATCAGAACCTTTTAGATCGTGCTTTTGACGCTCTTAATGAAAATGAAGGATTTAGAGCTGCATTAGGGGCTACGGGAAGTGCTGTTCTTACTCATTCTATCGGTAAAAAGAATGAAAAAGAAACCGTTCTCACAGCCAAGGAATTTATATCAAGACTTACAAAACTTAGAGAAAAGAATAGAAAGAAATGAATAGAAAAGATTTATGGAAAGAAGACCTCTGTAAGACTGGATTGGTAACCGGTCCTGGGGGATTTGAGATTAGTAGTAAGGGAGTTTTTATTCAGAACATTCCCACGGATAGAGCTGAATTAACGTTGCTGAGAGAAAGTCTTAGTGCGATATGGGTTAAAGCTGAAAAGTGGGATTCGATCTGTGAGAATGAAAAGTTTCCCAACGTCGCTAAGGATATGTTTTTGGATGAGGAGGTGCCGTTTTGTATTAGGTATCTCTGGTCTCCGGAATCAGGTGGAAGGATACAAATTAAACTTTCACAGGCTATAGAATATGGTAGAGGTCCACAGTTTAAGTTAGATAATGCTAATGATTTTGATTTCTTAGCGGACATACTTGAGGATGCTTTAGAGATTAGTGAGTCATTGGTAGAAGAGGAAATTAAGATAAAGGAGAAGCTTGTATGAGAAAAACTATTGTACTAAATATGTTTGCAGGTCCTGGGGTCGGAAAATCAACTCTTATGGCTCAGGTTTTTGCAGATCTTAAAATACTTGGGATAGAGTGTGAAATGGCGCCGGAGTATGCAAAAGAGAAAGTTTGGGATGAGAGTTTTAGAGTAATGGATGATCAAATTTACATATTCGCAAAGCAGCTCCATAAACTTAATAGACTCTTAGGGAAAGTTGATGTAATAATTTGTGATTCGCCCCTTCCCTTTTCTTTGATTTATGACAAGAGCGCGAATAAACCTTTTGCAGATCTCGTTTTGGATCAATTCAACCGGTTTAACAATATAAATTACCTTATAGAACGAAGTACTAGCTATATTCCGGTTGGGAGGTTGCAAAACGAAGAAGAGGCAAAAGAAATAGACTCGCGCATTCTGACCATGCTTAATGAAAAGGGAATAAAGTACGAATCAATTTCCAAGGACGAGGCAAAGTTCATAGTAATTCAAAGAGTCTTATCTGAAGTGAAAAAAGCTAGAATGGAAGGAGGAAAGATAGGAAGTTGTATCAAAGAGTTAAATTTGCCAGGAAGTCCAGAAGAAATTTTTGAGAGAGCTTGTAACTTAGAGAAATACATAAGAGAAGTATCATCTATGAAAAAAGATGAATACGAGGAGCTTAGTAAGACTTTGAAAGCAGCTCTAAATGAAAGTCCAATAATTCCAGATCAAGAAGAAGATATCATGGAAGCTTGGAATAATATAAGGTGTGAGGGATAATCGCACCTTTAGTTTCCTTATTTGTGATATGAAAGATTTAATAGATAAAATAGTAGAGAACAGAAACAAACGCGAAGAATTAAAGCGGGAGTGTTGGAGTATGGAATCTGCATTTCGGACCAAGATATATGCAAATCCAAATTGGCGTGAATTTTTCTTGATTAAAGTTGCGGAAGGAGGAAACCGAACCAAGTATGAAATAACTCATGCGGAACTCAGGGAAATGCTTTGTAATGGTGGGAAGATGGAATTTGATTTTACGTATGATGGAAAGTCTGTAAATATGAAATATTCTACTCCAACTTCTATAATGGGTATGTATACTGAAACTGCTGAGAGTGGTTTCTTTCCAACTGAAGACCTCTTTAGGATTGATGAAATTGTTAAGACTCGAGCTATACCAGAAGATGTTGAAGCCAGAATTAAAAGAAAAGAGGATAGATTGAATGGGTATAGAGAGAGATTGAGGGAAACGGAGGAAAGAATTAAAATGGAAGAAGATGAAATAAAAAAACTTAAGACATGGCTCGGAGAAGAATGAAAGACAGTTTGAGTTGTTTCCTCAGATTAAAAGATTTTGTCATAACAGCTTTTTATCCTTATACCACTGTTGTAGGATTAAGGATGTTTGAGGAAGACTTTAATTTTGAGACGGAAGCCGATGAAGTTTTAGATAGATTTTGGAATGAAATATTAGTAGAACTAGAGAAACGAAAAATATTTTTAGATAATAAAATTGCTGTTCGTCTCAAGGCTAAAAAACCAGAAGAATTTAGACCGGGTTACTTAGAATGTGGAACCTTATATTGTGGTTGCTATGATGGTAGGGTTTCTTTGGGTTTTATGTTGTGGAGAGATTCTGAAGACGGAGTAATAAAGTTTGAAGATGAAGAAACGTAAGGCATTTTATAGCTCTCAGCCGGAAAAAAGGAAAGAATTTCTAAAACAAAAATTATGGACAAGTTTTCTTTTTAAGGGTGGAAAATCTGTAGTAAAACTTCTGGAGTATGGTAATGGAATAGATTACTGGGGGAAAATCGAAGAATTGGTGGAAATCTTTGAGCCATTAATCGTTCAGCCGTATCAAAAATATCTTCGTCGCACTGGAATTCAATATAAAGCTAAAGGAGGATATTTAAGGTTTTACATAGATTCAGGTCCCGTTGGTCATTTACAGGGCATTGATGGAAGTTTTATTAATATCTCTCATATAGTGAGATTTTATATTTACGTTTATGATGATGAGAGTGTTTATTATACGACGGGTGTAGTAGATCGAAAGAGTAAATGCACTGATCGAAAACCTCTAGAGAAACGCACTTATGAAGAGATTTATAAAATTATCTTTAAATATGTTAATACTCGAACATTTTAATGAAATTTTTTAACTTCTTTAATCAAGAACCTGAAGTAAATCAAAAGCTCTTAAAACAAGCTATTGATAGATTTTATATCAGTATTGGAAGTAGATTTGGAAGACTTCTAGAATTAAGTGGAGCTGTAAATGATGATATATGGTTAAAGAAAATTGAAGATCTTTGTAAGTTTTATGGAGAGTTTTTCTATGAGACTGATCATTGTTGGTGGGAATTAACTTTTCAATCTAAGAAAGAATATATAAAATTCTCCTTTGAAAGAGAACGGCGTTGGGATAAGGGAAGATATGATAGAATTATTCTACACGTTTACTTAGATCACGTTGAATTTTATTGTCTAGCTAGTGGATTGAAACCGTTAGATGTAGAAGATCACAAGCACTTAATAAAAATATTGAGAAATAATGAAAGTTTACATTTGTCTAAAGTGTAAGGGTGAATTTAAAGTTTTTGATGGACAAGAAGAAGCGGTATGTCCAGAATGCGGAAGAAGAGTCAATGAAGAGAAAGTAGTTCATTATTACAGAGTAATAGTTGATGATGATACTATACTTTTTGAAACTTCTATAAAAGAGAAGGCAGAAAAGGCTTTAGAGGATTATAAAGATAGAAGGGTACGAATAAAAGAGTTATATCAAGAATTTCCTAAAAAACTCTATACGAAAGCTGAACGGAGTAGTTTTGCTTATTGGTTTGCTCATTGGTGGGCGGTTAATAAAGTTGCATGGAAGCTTGGTGTTTGGAGACCAGGTTACTTACTGCATGACTTTGAAAAACCTTGGCTGCGTTTGATTTGGCCATATAAAAAAGTTCAACAATGGCATAGAAAGCACAATCGACATCATTTGGAACGCGCCTTTCTGCAAGGATTTGATGCTCCAGACTATGAAATGATGATGGTTGATTGGGAGGCCGCTAGATTTACAAAATTCGATGAGCCTTTAAATGCAAGACAGACTTTAGATTATGAATGTACAAAAGAAAAATATAAGCCGTATGAAAAACAGCTTAGAGAACATATTGAACCTATTTTAGAAAAACTTGGATTATGAGCAACATTATTAGAGTAAGAACAGTTAATGATCAAGCAGAAGAGTTAATGAAAAAGATAACTGAGGATCAAATCATGAAAGCTATGAAGTCTGGAAAGGAAATTGATGGTATTGTAGTTATGAGATACATCAATTTGGACCGTGTAATTTCTGTTAGTGATCCTGTAAGTTTAGATAAAGTTTTAGATGCTATCAATGAAAATGACATGTCAGAAGAAGAGGTCAAAGAACTATTAAAAGTTTTGGGATTTGGAGATATGACTAGTGCTTTTTCTGTGAATTTTTCAAAAGATTATACTATCGTTGTTGACGGTCTTTATTACAATGAACTTATAGAGAGGTGGAAAAATGTATCTTAAAAGAGCAAAATTAGATCTCCTAGAAACTAATAGAAATCCAGATGATGTTATAAATAAAGAGTTTTGTATCGGTATCGGAGGCAAAGATTATAACATTGTTTGTGAAGACGAGAGTGAAGTAGAATGTGATAAGTGCTATTGCGTTGAGGATTGTAAATTTTATCGTAATAGCATTGGAACTTCCCTATGTACACTGATAAAAGCCAAACTAGATAATGGACTCGATCATTAGGCGTGGTATTATTTACTTCCCCGATATAAAGTCCATGAGTTGTGATAGGTGTGATCCTGATATAAGTTTGTATTGTAAGAGTAATATAGAAAAATTAAAGGTTGGTAATGGAATTTGTAGTATTTTTGGTCATCCTTTAATTAAAAAAGAAAGAAATATAAACCTTCTAGATTTTGTAAATCAGGAAGGATATTTTCTGTCTAATGAATCAGATCGTCTTGTCATTGGAGATGAAGTTTGGGAATTGGATGTTTATGAGGGGCTTGATGATTGTGGACATTGTGATTTTGAAGATCTTTGTGATAAATTAGCGGTTCAAATTTTACCATGTGAGTATTTTGATTATCGTGAAACCAAAGAACTTAATACAGTGTTTAAAAAGAAAAACTAGTAGTTTATTCTACTAGTTCTTTTTTATTCTTATCGTCGGGTTTTAGAATTTCAAGGAGAAGATCTATATTCTTAATCATAGTATCCGTCGTATCTATTAATCTGTCAATGCAATCTCCGACCATATTCCTAAGTTTTTAAATTTTTCTCTACCTTCTCCATCTGAAAGCTCCCAGGCATAGTGAGATTTCCATACACTCCTATCATAATCGATATTTAATTTATCATTATGAAATTTTTCCGTCTCTTTCCAAATAAATCTCCCAAACTTCTCTCCGTCATTAAACTCATGCCACCAATCAACTTTTCCCTCATCTTTTAATTTTTGAATTAAGTTATCAGCAGTAATCCCTTGAGCTTGTTTATGACTAAAGTATTGTTGAGCTACCTGATTTTTACTATTTCTTATACAATCCAGTTGCCGGTAAAGAAACCAAGCCATCATATCATTATAACACGGAACTTGCCATACTTTACCATCAAATTGAATTGGTTTATAGTCTTCAATCTTATTTCCGGAGTCAATCCATCTTTTAGTGGCTAGTTTGTTAAATTGACCTGTTGCAATTCCGGGAATAATACTGAGCATTTTTTCTATCCGATAACCAAAAAATGATTCTGTATCTATAGTATCAAAATCAGAAAGCACTATACTGATTTCATCGCTTTGGACATATGCAAATTTACTTCCCTGGACTTCTTTACAAACTTTCTCAGCAGTTTTATTCATCATATCAATAAAATCACTGTCGAAAGGAAGTTTGTATTTATTTTTTATCATTTTGCTAAAACTTCTTCCATCTAGCATAACGAGAGTCCACAGTCCAGGAATTAGTTTTGTATCCTGAAGACTTCTATAGTATTCACACTTCTCTTTTAAGTTCGTGAATTTCATCGCTTAATTTATCTATTTTACATTCAATTTCTACAGTATTTGCAGTTAAGCATCCTATTAAGATTGCTATGGAGCTTAATTCTGCAAAACTTAATTTCCCTTCGGTTAAAAATATTCTTAATATCCATATCGCTATTATCGAAAATAGGATACACATTACTAAAAATCTAATTAATCTCATATATTTATAAGGATTTTATTCATATTTTCTTTGACTTGATTGAAAAACTGAATATATTTGTCTATAGTTCCCCGTTCTACTAAGTAGGGTTCACTATCTTTATATCCTCCACTCAAACCGATTACATAATTTGTTAAGTCAGGAGAAAAATTATCTTCAGATGTATGAAGCATTTTAGTCATTGGAATTTTTCTATCACCAAATACCATCTCCATACCTCCCCAACACGCTGAAATACTCTTAACCTCTTCGGTTTTAGTTATTCCTAAGATTCCGAAACCAATATCATTTGTAAATATGTAATCTTTTTCTTTTAATATTTCTCCTTTTAACTTACCATCTTTAACCTCTACTATTTTGTCTGGGGTAAGAAAATTGAGTAGTTCTGATTTGATTTCATCTTGTAATTTAAAGATACCTTCAAAACCATCTTCTATAACCTTAAATGTTTCTTTTTGTAATGGATTTTCTTTAGAGAAATCTATCTCATTTTTATTGTTATCTTCAAATTTATCCAAGACATCTTCAATATAGTATATTCCAATACTATTTTCTTTTATTTGGCAGTGATAGATTGGTATACTATATTTTCCAAGGCCTATTCTAACTTTCCCCATGAATTTATAAAGACCATTTCCTCTATCTACTTCATCGATAAACCCTAAAGATTCTCTACTCGGTATATAATCCAGCATAAAAGTCTCTGTAATCATTGAAATTTTTTATAAATTCTTCTGCTTTATCTTTTGGCATTAAGTAGAAAGAGTTATATTTTAGGTTTAGATAAGTTGCATCATTTCCCTTATCTTCCCAAAGTATATTTTTAATTATGTCTTCGATTTTAGAAACATCGTTAAAATTTCTTTCTAATGTTTTAATACTAAATCTCCTATAGCAATAGTTTTGATGAATTTCATTGAGTGAATATATTTTATATCCAGTATTAGTTTTCTCCATTAATACAGAGAACCAGTTGTTGGAATGATAGAAATGTGTATGTACGTACTTTGCTTTATTTAATTGTGTTAATCCTCCTTCTATTCTGAGATTGTTTTTACCATTCTCTGAATAAATCAATGATAATGTATGTCGCATCCATTTCTTGAATTCACTGTGTTTTTCTTTAAGTTCATCAAAATCAATAATATGTGATTCTGTTTTATTCCTGCGTTTCTTTCTATAATTTGTATCTCCAAGTTTTACACAACCCGGTTTTGGTTTTTCAACATAAAATCCAACTTTTCCTTTCTTAACGAAGCATAGTCTGTTAGGTTGTCCCTCAAATACTACTATTTCTCCGCTTCCTAATTCTAATAATCCCATATTCTTAATTTTTCAGCTAACTCTTTTATATAATCTTTTGTTGTTTCTCGTAAATTCTCAAAATTAAAATCAGACGGTAACATTTTAAAAGTTAGGTCTTTTCGTTGTAAGAGGAGATCCATAATTTTTAATCCTGCCCTACTTTTTCTTCCATAACCCATAAAATAATTTATTCTGTCATCTTTAAAAACCACTTCTTTTAAGGTTCCGTTATAAAGACTAACAAATACTAATTCTGAACCCATTCCCGAATCCTTGAACGCTATCCAAGTTCCTATACTTTTATTTGGCATATTTAGGTTCCAAGGATTTCCACGCATTTTCAGGAATTTTAATTTTACTACTAAGAATTCAATTACTTTTTTATTAAATTCTTCTATAACTCCTTTTATATATTCATAAGTTTCTTTAGAACATCCCATATTATCTTCATATGGTTCTGAGGAGATTATTGTAGTTCCTGAGGTTGCTAGAATGAGAGGGGTTTCTGATTCTATTTTAAGAGATGCAAGTTCGTTTCTGGTTTCATCGCCGATAAGAATAGAATTTTTATTTCTAAGTAATAAGTAATCTTGTTTATATTCTAACAAGTTTTTCATCAAGAATAAGGAATATGCGCGTAAAAATTAATCAGAGTGAAGGAACGTGCTCTGACCTAACATTTTGCGCTTAAATTCACCTTAAACCCTGATATATGAAGGAAAATATGTTTAGCGGTTCGTATTTTCTTTCTATTTTTTATTAATGGAGACAAACAACACTAAAATCGGTCAGTCTCAGTCCGTTCAGGTTCAGAAGTATAGTAAGAGCCTCGAAGAAATGGAGACGTTACATGATTTCCAAGAATTCGTAGACAACACAGAATCCGTTAATTGTATGATGGATTTTCAACAACAATATCCTGAATATAATAAAAAAGCCCTTGAACTTGGATATGATGGGAAAATTAAATATCGTCACAAAAGCAATTATCGGAAATATTACTCTCTTGAAAGTATGCAGAAATTTATAGACGACAATAATATTATTAAGCCACAAGATATGATGAATCGCTTTAAAGGAATGTATAAACTTTGTGGAATTCTTGGATATTACGACAAATTAAAATATCCTGCTAGAAAATATAATTGGAAGGCCTACAATAAGTTAGAGGATTTTCAAACTTATATCGACGAGCACAGTGATACAATTAAAACAGCTGCTGATTTTTATAAAAACAATCTTGGTCTCTATAAAAGAATGGTCAAGAAAGGATTTGCAGCTTCTGTGACTTACGTGAATGATCTAAGACCTAGAATGAGACTCTTGCGATCGATGAAAACTATAGAGGATTATCAAAGGTACATAGATGAGCATAAATTTTTAAATATAAGTGATTTTAGGCATAGAAATTCAGAATCTAATGCTGTTTATAATAAATTTCAAAGCGCCGTTGGACTTTCTACGTCTAAATTAGAATTTTATGGTATTTCTGAGAATTTATCTGTAGGAGAGAAGAAAATGGTAGAGTTATTAGATAAGAAAGGAATTAAATATAAAGTTGGGCATAGATTTGATTGGCTAGTCTACAAAAAAGCACAACACTTAGACTTCTTTATACCTTCTCTTAATCTAGCTTTTGAAATTCAAGGCATTCAACATTTTACGCCTCTTAATTGTTTTGGTGGTAAAAAAGCATTTGATGAGGAAATGAAAAGAGACAGAAATAAATTTGATCTTTGTGAAAATCATGGTATCAAGGTCGAATATTTTGCCCTAACTTCTAGTGGATGGATTGATGGAATAGGTACAGAGGGTTATTTTGCGACAGTTTATGAATTAACTGAGGAAAATTTGGAGAAAATACTTAAGAAATATACTCCTTTTGCTCCAGGGACACCCTCAAATCCTTAGACTTGTAGATGAAGAATTTACATAAAAAAGTGTTAATAAAGAAAATAAATTAAAAAAACAAGAAAAATGAAAGATTCGATCAATCTTAGAATTTTTGCAGCATTAAAAATGTCTGAGAAGTCTGGAGTTCCTGTATTACTTTTGGCTAATCCAGGTGCTGGTAAGTCCTCGAGTGTATTCTATTTTGCACAAGTAAGAGGATATGAGTTGTGTATGTTGAGAGGTAATTCGAGTTCACCGGAAGAAATCATGGGTTATGATTCTGTGAATACGAATAACTTAGTGTCAACTGTACATCTTCGTCCAGCATGGTTCCAAAGACTTCTCGATAATCAAGAAAAAGGAAAAAAGACTTTGTTATTCCTTGATGAGCTTTCAACAGCATCTAGCTTTGTTCAGGCAGCTCTTCTTCACCTTGTATTCGAAAGAAAAGTTGGTGAAGAGAAGATTCCCGATGATACTTTGATTGTAGCAGCTGGTAACTATGCAGCAAACCTGGACAATACAATGACGCTGATTGCCCCTATTCTTAACCGATTTGCGATTGTTAATATTATTCCGTCGGCTGAAGATATTCCTACATTTATGAGTCGTTATGATGGCTCTATTGTAGATGGTAAGCGTAAGGATTTCTTTAAGGAGCTCGTAAAGGAGATGAAGGCTCTTGATGCACAGGAACTTCACTTAGATGAAGAGACTGAGAATAAGATCGGTGATTATATTGAAAGAACCGTTCGTATGACAGCTGGTGCTTTGGCGAAGAAAGGACCGAACCAGAAGATTAATCTAGCCGTCTCTGAGTTGAAGGATATGTATGCTGATTTGGAAGGTGACCAGCCTCTTGCAGGTTTCGTTAGTTTCCGTACCTTGAACTATTTGGTAGATTTTGGTAAGGCGGCTTATCTGTGTTTTGGAAAGTCTGGTTTAACGAGTGATACTTTCAAAGATATCGTACGTGGTCTCTGTGGAATTGGTGTAACTCGTGATAGCAAAGGTGAAGTTAAGTTTAATGATGTAACTAATGATTTCTTCTCACAGTTCAAGAATGTTGTGAATGAGATTGAGAAGATGAATAATTCAAAGCTTCCTCAATATGAGAAGTACTTCAAGACTATTATAAAAGATAAGAAGAAGTTCGAAATTGAGGATCTTAATGGAATTACGAATAAAATCAAGGAACTTCGTGCCGATCGTGAAATTAGTAATATTGAACGCCCCGTTGATTCTGACGTTGTGGCTAAAATGTGTGAGATCATGGTAGCTAGCGGTAAGAAATTCTCGGCTATTAGTATGCCAAAGAATACAAATGTCCTTGATCAGATTCCTGTAGAAACCTTCAATGGTTATGCAACTTATTGGGGATTCTTGGCAGATACGATGAGTGAGTTGAGAAACTTAGTAAAAGATTCATCTAAAGGCTATAAGGAAGATACTACAGAGAAGATTAATGAGACTGTTGATGATCTTCACAGAGCTGGTCTTAAGTTAAAGTCAGTTCGTAAGATGATCACAATTCAGGATCCTTCTATCGGTAGTGTGATTCCGGAAATTAAGAGCTTTGAATAAAAATATAAAATCTCTGGAGTTTGAAATGAATCATCTTCAGAGATTCCATTTTAAGAAAATTTATGAAAACAAGACAAGAGTTAGAACAAATTAAGAGTTTAGTTGATCTTACCTATAACAACTTTGGAAATAAGTTGGTGGTAGATACATCAAAACCCTGCAACATGAATAACCCAGAACTTGGTTATTGTTATAAGTCCATAATCCCCGATACTAACGGAAGGGAATTAACGCTTTATAAGATTGTCTGTTCTAAAATCAATAGACCAGATACAGATCTCCGCGTTATGATGCATGAGTATGGTCACATTTACTTTGGACATCTTGATGGTGTTCATGAAATGTTTGACACTCAGATCTGTAACGTTTTCAGGGATCATAGACCTGAGCTTATTGAAAGGATTAATACTAGTTGTGGTATTGATTTTGCAGATAAACTAATCGAGCGTGTAATCGATGATCCTGTTCTCAATCACTCTCTACATAACATTGCAATGGATATGGAGATTAATTCCAAAGTCTTGAGCACGGAAGATGTAAACTTGATGGAAAAAGAAATCAGCGAAGTTCTTATTGAATATCGAAAAGATATGTTAATGAGATATGCCGGTAATAATGAGAACATCAAGAAGCAGATTGAGGATCAGATTGATAAGATGAAAAATGAAAGTCTGATCAAATTCATTGTTCCGTGTCGTTATTATTTGGCAAAAGATATTCCTTTCCCTGATGGTCTAACTTATGCAGAGTATCTTATTCTCATCATTGAACATTTGGATCAGTTTGTAAAAATGCTGGTTTCAATTAAGAATGGTGGAAATGGTGATACTTCTCAGGTGACGGCACAGGATGTTCAAGAGGCTCTGAATCAACAAGGTCAGGGTCAAGGACAACAGCAACAGGGACAGGGCCAACAAGGAGGAGGTTCTGGCGGCATGCAAAGTCTCGATGATCTTATGCAGCAGATGGGTATGTCTGATGGAGGTCAAGGACAACAGGGACAGGGCCAACAAGGTCAGGGTCAAGGACAAGGTGGCTCGGGAGATGATGGAAAACAGACTGGTAAAGGAGACTCTACTGGTGGTAAAGGTTCTGCAGATCCCAAGGATAGTCCCTATAAAGGTGTTCGTGACTTTGGTGATGATGGATTAAACGGTGATGGAAAACAATCCGGAGGTTCCCATAGAGATCATAGAAGTCCAGAACGTCAAGATGCTGATAATAAAAGAGAACTTGGCGAGATTCATTCTGGAGGTGGTCAAGGTTGTGGAAGTTCTGGAGGTCCTGATGCTACGAGAGTGGTAAAAGAGGAAGATGAAGTTGACATGGCAATTGAAGAAGTAATTATGAATTTCAAGAGTCGTGTGGTGAAAAGAGAAATTCGCAAAGACTCCATGTATTCCTATAACCACGGTATCAACAGAACAGTCATTGCTCCAACGTATAGAAATAAAGTAACAATAACGACTGATCCGAAAATTGTTTATCTCATTGATATTTCTGGTTCTATGGATACCAGACTTGTTGATAGAATTCTTACAACAATTTCAAAGAAGATGAGAAAGATTGGTCGTGGACTTCACTATGATATTATTTCTTGGTCTACACATCTTGGAGAACATATTAAAGATATCGATCCAAAGAAAGGTGTTCCCAGAATCAGTATGGGAGGTGGAACAAGAATGGCTGGTGGAATGAAGTACTTTAAGGAGAATTATGATGAAGATGCTATTTTGATTTTGATTTCTGATTTTGAGGATTATCTTCAGGAGTGGCATCAACAAGAACTCACCATGTCTAACTATACTATGTATGGTTTTAACTATGGACCAAGTAATTATAACCAAACCTTTAAATATTTTAAAGTAAAGAATTTCAATAACGGAAGACGAGGATATGGCTACGGTTATTAATAGAGAAAAAATTCACGAATTAGTAAAAGTATTTTATCATCCTACTTTCAAAACCTTCTATGTAAATTCAAGAGATGGAGAAACAATCGAAAAACCGTTTGGAGTATTCATCTCTCTTGGAATTACTACAAGTATTGGAGGTCTTGAGAATATTAGAAGCATTATAGATTCTAATAATGAATATCAGGCCTGTCTTGCTGAAATAAGTAGTAAGAAAGTAGGTACACAATATATAAATACGCTTGTTGACTTAGAAAATCCTCAGCAATATAGAATTGAGGATCCAGGAATTAAACTCTTGGGAAGAAAAGAAGCATTAGAGGAGTTGGAGAAGATGCGTCAGACTATGAAAGATGCAAAATCTCAGGAAATTTTAGAAAAATACGCTCCTTTAGTTTCTAAACTTCAGCACTTTGTTAATAAGCTAGATGAGAGCAAAGGTTGGGAGGATAATAAAATCCAACCTGACGAGAATGAGGGTTATCGTATTTATCATATGTTGGTAAACTATAAAAAAGAAGATAACCTGGAGTATCGTCTTGGAATTTATGTAACGAAAAAAGATAATGAAGAAAACAATTCTTAACGTATTGTTTTGGTCTTTGATAATTTTTGGACTTGGAGTATGGACAGGAAAATCTATATTCCAAGTTCCTTCTAATATAGAAAGAGCTGATTCTTTAATTGCCGGAGAGAGAATGACCATTGATTCCCTCCAATCTTTAGTAGAAATGCAAAATTTAGAATTAGTAAAGTTAGAGGAAAAAAGAGATTCAGAACAAATTATAGCAAAAAGAGAGATTGAAAGAATAAAAAGTCTTAGAGCAAAAGAAAGTAAAAAGTACTTGGAAGAAAAGATACTTAGTGAAAATGCGGAAGCTGATACACTAAGCTTTATTTTTACTCCCTCCGGTGATTCTCTTTTTGTGGCTGGCTTAAAAGAAGGTCAAACAATAAATGGACTCTTGGAAAAAGGAGAAAGATTAGAGGGAGAACTAGAGATTGCAGATTCTATGTTGGTTTTAAAGGATAGCATAATTGTAGAGAAAGATTCAATTATAGAAAGTCATGAAAAAATAGAATCGGCCATGGAAGAAAAAAATAATGCTCTACAGAAAGAACTTAAGAAATCTAAAAAAAGTAAAAGACTATGGCAAGGTGGAGTAGGTATATTGGGTATTTGTTGTTTATTGCTATTATTGTAGGATGTAGTGATGTTGCGGTGACTATTTCTGACGACGCTTATTACAAATGGAATCGCGGTCATGTTGTAGTTGTAGACCGCAGATATATTCCCTCTCATCCGCATCGATATCCTTCACCGCCCAGATATTATTATGATAGAATTAGTTATCCAATACAGTACAGAAAAGGAGATGTACATGGTCTTCGAGCCAACCACGGACACTCTCATAGTAAGCGCATCCCTGACAGAGGCCCTAGTAAACATAAGTAAATTTCTTTCTGATTCTGGTATGATCGTTGGCTCTATCTTAGATTATGGAGAAATCAGTTATCATATTGATTCTGCTACAATGAAAGCCATGATCGAGAGTAACGTAAACTTAATGAAACGATTAAATTCAGCTCCTTCCGGTTTTACAATAGCCAGTCAAAAATTTGGTGGCTCTAGTGGTGGAACAAGGAAAGAGAATAATGGAAAGGGATTTAAAAGAAGTAGTGGATCATTTAGTAAGTCAGGATTTAATGAAACATATAAAAAATTTGGAAGTAAAAGATGAAAATGAGATTAAAAATTCATACTTCCTTTGTATCACCAATAACACTTCAAACATTCTTGGACAGAGATATATTACCTATTTTTATTATCAGGAGTATTGGTGGTAGTGATGTTATAGGAAAGTATGAGGGAACGGCAATCCATAAACCCATCTTATCGCCGAGCCCTACATTATACAGAGAAAAAAGAGATGGGAAAATAGAAATCGCCGAATTTGAAAGACGATATGCTATTGAAATGAGTACGGTGGATCTACAAGCAGTGCTGAAGGATATTGAATATCTTGCTAGCCTTGCAAATACAGATCAAGTCGTACTTCTTGGTTATGGTGCAGATGATTCGAAATGTCATAGAAGTGTTTTGGCAAGAATTTTAGATGCATCAGGCCTCTTAGAACATAAAGTAACAGAATTAATATTATGAGTGTACCGCGAGAAATCCAATTCCAAAACTCAATTACTGAAATGTTGGAAAGAAATAACCTAAATCCATTTTCTGTCATTTGTACATTTGGATTGGGGAATAATGAAGGATTTGTGGCGGTTACTTTTTATATTGAACACGATCTCAAAGAATTACTAGACCTTCTGGATTATCAAAGTCAGTGTGATAAGACTGGTTTTTTAGTAATAGGAGAAAGTAATACGGTAATTCTTTCAGGGATGGGACTTCTTACTCTATACACACTATTATGATAAAGGATTTATTTAAAGAATACTTAACACTTGGATATACTCCAGGAGAATCAAGAAAAACATTCAGAGACGTTGACTTAGGAAATTATATCATAGCTCGAGAAACGAGGAGGGGTTATGTTATCCACTATCTCTTTAACGGAACTAGAATTGAAATTGATTGGGAGTGGGTTGAGGTATTTGAAGAGTTTAATGTTTGGAGAGATAACAGAGACTTAGTGGCAGAAGATGGATTGGAGACTTTTATTCTTTCTTTCTCCAGACTAGTTGATTCTCTCTTCACCAGCAAACCAGATTCAGATACTCTAGAAATACTTGGAGATATATGTCAACTCGGAACTAAGAGATTTAAAAAGTGGTTAGAGGAAGAAGAATTTTTTGAGTTAAAGGAAAAGTTAAAACCAATAAAATACATTTCACTAGAGAAGAGTTTTGAATTATGAAGAAAATTGATGTATATACAGACGGATCACACCTAGATAAACTGAATAATGGGCGCCTAGGTTGCGGTGGAATAATGGTTGATCGTAGCGCCGGAGGATTAGGAAAAGAGTTAGACCGGTTTAGTATGGAATTAAAACCGGAATATATGAAACAAGAATTCGGCGCTGATAAATGTAGCAACCCCACCGCAGAAATGGTAGGCGCTCTTATGGCTCTCAGAAATTTTAACTTTCCTCCAGACACTGAAATAATTATTAAAGCAGATTACTTGGGGGTTAGAGAGTGGAATATGGGAACATGGAAAATTAAAGAGCCCTATATCAAAAAAATTAAAGAAGAAATCGATAAAGAGATAAAGAGAAAAGGTCTAGAGGGTAGGATTCGTTTTGAGTGGGTGAAGGGACATCAGAATAAAAGTTGTATGGATTCCGACGCTTACTGGAATAATATGGTGGATCTTTTAGCTAAGGGACAAGAACCATGAGAAAATTTTGTAATGATGGAACTACTAACACTGGATTGGTAGATTATAATAATTTGGTAGGAGCTAAAGTCATTGTGAATTCTAGTATTATGAATAATGGTTTTTTCAAAGAAACTGGAAAAAATCTTAAAACAATAAAAGATATAATTTTCCGTATTAGTCTTGATGGAAAAACATTTAGTCGCGTAATATTAGAAGAATATCCAGAACTTGTTTTTACCTTAAAAGATTTAACAATATGTCAGTTGTCAAAAGAGTAAAAGATATAAAGTGTAAAAAAGGAAATGGACGTTCTACACGACCAGATCTTTCTTATACACCAAAGCCAAGAAAACCAGGCGCAATTTTTGGAACTTTAGACGATATTATATTATGAAGGAAATAATTGAAGAAACTGGTATCGAATTTAGATCTGGTCAAAAACTTAGTCTGACAGAAATGAATAAGATTAATGATACTCTGAATAAATGTGTCAGAGCTATTAACTTAGATACTAATTCTATTATAAATCTGAACTACGAATTGGGACAGATGGATAGAACTTGGACTTTTGATTTGGCTAGACAAGCAGTACCAGTAGAAAGAAGAGTTAAAGGAATTACGTTGAAATTCTTGGACTCAGATAATGGATGGAGTGAATATATTTATTGTGGCCCAGATTGGAATGATCCTGAAAGTTGGAATAAAGGCCATGATAATATAATAAGTGGGGGAGAATGGTAAAATGAAATGGGATAACGAAACAGGATACGTAGATTATAAAACTGCCTTAACTAATATTAAAAAAATGTTAGGAATTTCAGTTACAGATTTCGTCGTGAGGCCTGAACTTTCTCCCTACATAACAAAAATACTGCAATATTTGAACAAAAGATTAATCCTTCTTGGGGACGACAGTAATATTATGACATTATTGCAAGAAGTATTTGATACTTTTGATTATGGAGCTGATTTAATTTGTTCGAAGCGTACCGGAGTGTTAGCTGAAGAAGTTGGAGTCTTAGTGGATGAGGAGAACCAAGGAGATTCTGGAGAAGGCGATGACATAGAAGGTGATGCATTAGACGAAGGAGAAGAGGAAGAAGGAAGTAAAGAAGAAAGTGATGGATGGATTGATTACGACCAAGAGCGATTTGTATTTTCTTGGACCAACGTACTCAGTACACTTGTTCTTAGACTTCGTTTCCAATATGCAAATCTCTTATATCAAGCACCAGAACAAGGTTGCGGATGTATCTGTGGTAAGGGAGAAACTACTGCAGATTGGGAAGCCTATACCTCAGGAGTATGGCCAAATGAAGAAGAATGTGACTCTTGGAATTACACCTCTGGAAGTAGTTGGAGAGTTAATTCATCAATGCCGGAATGTACGTGTGGGTATAGGTTAAAGAATGGTTTTGAAAATTAATTATTTAAATTTAAAATGAGTAAGAATTTAAGAAAATTTACAAGCAACGAAGCATATAATCAATACAAAGCTACAGATGGATGGGATTATCCTAGTGTTTGTTTTGTTCAGACTAATACTCAATACGAAGTTCATTATAACAAAGAATTTATAATGAGATGGAGCACGACGGATAGTTCAAAGGTTCCTGTTTTTCTTGGTGATATTAGTCATGATGAATTTAAAGCTTGGGTTGATAAAGCTTCTAGGGTTTGTGAGATAAAAAAAGATGGAACTGATTTTGCCTATTTGTATTCAGATAAAAACAACAACTATAATGTTTTAGATTATACAAAGAGAGAAGACGGAACCACTAACAGTCACTATAATACAGAGGATAAGGCTGATTATCTTCAAATGGCTGAGATTCAAAATATTAATGTTGGTCTTTTTGAGAATCAAATAGAAGGCTGGAAAGAAGTTAGATTCAATTGGGATAGTGGCTGTCCCGCTGGATTTCATAAGTGGTTTCCTAATAGTAAAAGTGGCACAAAATTATTCGGAAGATATGATATAATGCCAAATGATACAACAGGAGGAATTGATATCTGTTATGGTCAATCTCAATCCGGATCTTTTACTTGGAGTGCTGATACTATTTTATCTAGAACGAAAGCAACTAATGCAAATCTTCTGGAAATGACTTACTGGGAGCATCTCGTAATGACTTATATTTTCTGTGCTTACTATAAAACCTTTAATACTCAGAGTATTTTTGGAGGATTGCAATCAGGATCTGAAGCTATAGCAAGAGCATATGAAAATGGATCTGTTGATACAATATTAACCCATAATGGAGGAAAAGATGTTACAATAAGTAGTACTACCAATAAAGCTTATAAATTTCTTCACCTTGAAAATCCTATTTATGGAAAGCAATGGATTTGGGGAGCTGGTTGGTTAGGAGATAGTACAGCAGCATCTGGAACGGAACTGACCACTGGTAAATATTGGATGACGTATGATGATATTAAAGCAAATGCAAGAGCTACGATGTATGCTAGCGATGCAGACGTAAAAGGAGTTTATCCATGTGGTTCTTCAGTTTCTCAGAAATATTTTAAAGAAATCGATCTTTGGGGTGTGCCACAAGACATTAGTGGTTCCTCTGCCTCTGGTTTCTATGATGGTTTCTGGGCTGACGGCTTGCACTCGTCTCGTGTTGCTTACCTTGGTGGTAACTCGACCAATGGTGCTATTGCTGGTGGGTTTGCTCGTACCTTCAACGCTGCCGCTTCGACCTCCTACTGGTCCAGGCGTGGCCGCTCTACTATGAATCGTTAACTGCTTTAGCAGATTCTACGAAGTAGAGATTGATAATGGAAGTGACTTTAGTCACGATTGAACAAAGAAAATAAAAATTGAGAGGAATAGGCTTGAATAAACAAAAAAACCGCTAAACAAGTCTATTCCTCATTTAAAAAACATAAGGTTCTGCCCTACCACGTTTCTGGGCTAACGAATTGAACTCGTCTCGTGTTGCTTACCTTGGTGGTAACTCGAACAATGGTGCTATTAAATATTAGTAGCTATCTCTAAAAGATAGAAAACTTTATAAAATTGCTGGAACGTTAAAGAAAATAATCAGCAGAGGAAACTTTCAACGACTATAAGTAAAGCCAAAAACTATGGATGATATAGTCTTAAGAAATAAAATAAGAAATTATAAATTCTTTGTGATGGTGGGTTTGCTCGTAACTTCAACAATGACGCATCGAACTCCAACTGGAACAGGCGTGGCCGCTAAACTATTTTCAAAAACTATAAAAAAAATTTTACTTTATCAATGGGTCAGAATCTTGCGGCAAAGGATCGCAATTAGACTAGAGAGTACAAAACCAAGTAGGCAGGATAGTACGAGTTACTATGTAGGTGTATTAGGTTTTATCCTAGCAAGTCCGAACGATATACGCTCTCGCTAAAATAGTAGAACAAAAATGAGAAGAATAGGTTTAATTAGAGATCGGTTTCTTTCAAAAGAGGAACTGTATAATATAGTTGTTTATCTATGTCGATCTGAGAAAAGAAATCACTGGACTTTTTCAATGTATAGGCAGTGGAATAGATTTCTTGGTGACTTAGATGGCAACCTCGATAAAATTTACAATGATCTTAAGAATCAGTGTTATGTTTTTCATCCGTTTAATATTTTCGTCCGATATGAAAATGGAAAGAAAAGAATAATTTATGCATCTGGTCCTGAAGATCAAATTGTAGATAATGTTCTAGATCATGCTTTGAAATATGTTTTTATGGAACGTAAAAAGATTATCCATCCAAATTGTTACGGATCTATTAAAGGCAAAGGACAGCATGAACTAAGAACGAGAGTGATCAGAAAAGTTCGAGGAAGACGTAACCTCTGGGCTGCTGTTTGTGACACGCATCATTACTATCCAACTATTAAACATGATATAATGATGTCTTATCTCAAGGAGCATATTAAAGATTCTTGGTGTCTTTGGCTATGTGAAGAGACTATAAAAAGAATGCCCGGAACTGAAGGAATGGCTTTAGGTTTGGCGTCATCGAATATTTTAGGTCACGTTTATCATGCTGCAGTAGATTGGAGTATGATTGTTGAATATGGAGTCAGGAATTATTATAGATTCTGTGACGATAAGATTATGATTGACGATGATCCTAAATTTCTTCATAGTATGGTTAGAGTATTACGAGGAAAGATAGAAGGAGAAATGGGTCAAGGATTAAAACCAAATTGGAAAGTCGTTTGGTGTGGAGGAAAAGAAAGATTTGAATTTCTTGGTGCATGGATAAACTCTGAAAATGCTAGACTTAAAACTCCAAGTCGAAGAAGAATTGAAGGCAGATTTAAGAAAGAATTAAGGTTGCCATTTGATATTCAGAGGCAGGAGGATAGAGATAGAATTCAAAGATCATGGGCCGGAGTCAGGGGTGGATTGAAAGGTCTCAGTATTGATAACCTTGTTCGTTATTGGAGCAATGTTTCATATCCCGAGTATTTTAAAAGGCTCAAACAAATCGATGCATATAAAGATCAAATCAAGAAAAAGAAAACCCTAGAACGATTTTGTGGAACCTATAATCCAGTAGAGAATGTAATATGTCAGAATTATATACCAAGTCAACAAATAATCCCTTAACGAAGAAATATGTGGGAAAATCCGTTGGTGCTAGGGAGTTGCTTTATATTCCGTTTCGTATTCTTCACTATGAATTAACGAAGTCTAGATTTAATAAAGATTCTCAGATGTTAGTGGCTCAGGTGATCTATGTGGGAGAGGATGGAAAAGTAGTGAGGAGATTCTTAAGAACAGAGGCAGTAGTATTAGTAGGAACAATAAAAACCGTGACAAAAGAGCCGCCCTATGATACTAAGATAGTAGCAAACAAAAATGGAGTTTTATTATTTACGAAATTGAACAAGCCAGAACAGAAAAAATTAGAAGAATCACTCAGCGCGAAGGAAGTTGTAAAAGATAAAAAGAATGGCTGAACGCAAACTTTACTTTTATCCTATTTTCGCGCAACAAATCCTTAATGTTGTATGAATAAAAACAGAATATTAGCTAATAGAGAATCTTCAGAGTGGGTAGTTGGGCAAGGTGTTTTTGATTATGGATTACTAGATGTTTTAGAGTTCATGAAAGTTGATCTTGTTCATCTACTGGAAGAAGAAGGAAGATTTAGAGGAGTAGTCAAGTGTTTTGCGCATAGTATGGATGAAGCGTACGAGAAGATATGGAACGATCCTGAATTGACGGATGATAATAGTCTCGAAATTTATGGAAGAATTTTGTATCTATTTAAACCGACATTATTACAAGAGCATAAAAGATTGAAGCAGAAGAGGTTATCTCCAGCGGATTCTTTGATTGTTATCATACATAAAATGTTGGATATAATCGTACAAACTCCAGAGAATGGAAAAGGGTTGAGGACGTTGAAGAAGGTTATCGGAAAACTCTTTGATAATATTAAGAATAACTCTAAAAATGATCCCTTATTCCGATTTAGCGAAACGATCAGAATTTACAAGGATTGTGGAGTGATTGGAAAACATAGATTAGATAGAATTGATTTTTGTCGTGCGGAGCCAGAAAAAGAGGTAATGCAAGTTAAATCAATGACTAAGCTAGAACAATGTCAAGGGAAAATTATGGAGATTGACTTATGAAACGTGCTAACTTAAATGTTCTCTTTGTTGGAGACGATGACTTACTCTGTAAAAAGAAAGATGAAGAACGAACCATAGAAGATATTAACATAGCCAAAGTCGGGTTCGTGGCTTCAGATCTAGAAGTTTACGATATGATAATATATGATGGACGTCTAGGCAAAAAAATACTAAAAATAAAATAAGAAGATAGATTTTTATGTCTATCTTCTCTTTTTTCATTTCTTATAAGCATCTTCTAGAATTTTAGAATCATTCCAATCTAAGTTTTCTGGATCTAAGTATTTCGGATTAATTCCAAACTCCTCTGATACTGAATCCTTAAACACTGTTAAGAGTCGTTTATATTCTCTATTTGCTGCATTATAAACTTTCTTCCAGTTTTCTAAGTCTGAGCCAAAATTAAAATTCTTGTCAAATAGAGTCATAATCTTCTCCCAGACTTCTTTTAGGATATTATCTGTAATTTTTCTATTAAATATTTCATCTACATTTTTATCATCTTTCATTAGTTGAGCATCAAGTACGGAAACTAACTTTATGAAATCTTTGAATGAATTAGAAAGACTGAGTTTTCTAACACGGTGATAAAAATGAAGTAAACTAATATAATATCCATTAAAGATAGCATCTCCAATTGTTAATCTCTTCGTAGGATTAGCTGTATCCCAAAGTTTCTTATATTCTTTCGTTTTTACAGCTTTCATATACTCTTCAATAGTTGGTTTTATATCAAGAGCATACGTATTCAATTCATTTGCTACATCCTTTAATGTTTTATCTTTTTTAAAAACATAATATTCTTCTCCATACTTATTAGCTTCCTTATCAACTAAGCTAGAAAATTCATCTACATTAACTGCTATCTCTGGGTTATTATAATCTGGTCGAGAATCAAAGAAATCACAAACTTCACTGAATATTATTACATGATTTCCTCCGTACTTACAAAGATTGACGGAACATGATTTTTTTTTCTGTGAAGATGTTCCTGAAACGTAAAATTCACATTCCAATCTTATCGGGCACTTTGGAAATGCTAAATTATCGAAAGAAATATTAATATAAACTTCAGCGGCTCCACTTCGCTTTATGGTAAAATAGTGATTTAGTTTATCTTTCTTGCTAAAATCATCTATAAGATTAAACTTCTTACAAAATTCTCCAACATTTTCCGGAAAATCTCTGTAGTCTTTTAACCCAACCCTTTCAAATTCTTTCTTAATTTCCAAAACGGTCTGTTCTGTCCAAAATTCGTAAAATGTCATAGCTATTTAATTTATAAGTTCTGCTTTTTTCCAATTTCTCGTCCAATGTTGATCAGTCTGTACATGATTTGGACGAACATATTTCCACACATGAAAAGGAAAAGAATCCATACCTTCTTCTGTTGTCCAAAATTCATCTGCAATTCTTACAACAATTCCTTCCTTTTCTTTTCCATAGGTCGAAGGTTTGGACATTAACTCTAGAATTTTTTGCTGAAGGAGACTTTCAGATGCAAATTTACCCTTCCACAAAACTGGTACTGTTCTAATTCCCAGGATAACAGCCATCTCCTCCACCTCTTCCCAGCTAAACCATCTTTTTCCTTCTTTAGCAGCGAAAAGATGAAAATATTCTGGCAATTCATCATAAATTATAGAGTGAATTCCAAATAAGTTTTCTCCGTAAATTGTTTCTTCGGGGCTTAAGAATTGTTTCACCTTCCAGTAGAGTCCATCATTTTCCCATAAGTTTCTGCTCCACGGTTTTCTTGTTTCCGCTCCATCACTTCTAGCAAAAACTCCTCTTTGATTCATATGAATATTTTCTCCATCTAGTTTCTCTGTCAGGACTAATTCTTTATTTCCTATATAAAGATCTTCAAACCAACCAGGATACATTCTTTTATCATCACTGGTGGCTCCCGGAGAAAAAGGCAGGTGAAAGGTTCTAGGGTATTTGTCTCCAATCATGATGTTATTTTATAAATGATTAATAATAAGGTTCCAAGCCAAGAGAGAACAAATACTAACAACCACCACGGAAGAAAGAACAAATCAGCTATGTAACCTGCATAACTCTTATCATTTGACTTTCCCCATAATTCATATATTACAATATTTACTAATACGCCTGCTACATAAATTAAAAACCACATCATATTAAATCACTCAATTCTTTTTGTTTATCTTTCATATTTTCACTCACTTCTTTTCCCCAATCACTATGAACTAAAATACCAAAATCACAAAAACTGCAAATAAATGGTTCTTGGTTATAGAAAGCTTTACAATTTTTATCTGCATTTTTCATGTATTTCACTGGAGCTGCTATAAATAAATTTGTATCTACTCCTTCATAATCTATGTGAATATAACTTCCATTAAAAATTTCACCGACAGTACTATTTACTAAGCCAGGAATATCATATCTAGATAAAAATGTACTATCAGTTCTAGCAAGTAGCGGAATCCTACATAACTGTCTATAAGCTACTCTATCTACTATCTCTCCGTCTTCAAGATGTACCGTTCCTAGTTTAAGAAAATTGAATTTAGATATTGGATAGCAATTTCTAACTATTTTAAATATTTTATCTATTTCGTAGAGATTTTCTAAATTTAAATCTCCAATATAATCAGAAAAGCTCCCACACCAAAGGCCATTATCTTCTATAATTTTTCTAAAATCATTTTCTTTTACTATTATTGTTTTACCATAGAAATCATTGGTTAAAATATCGATCATTTTTAGAAATTCTTGTTGTTTTTTCTTAGCATCTGTAATTTCTTTTTCTTTATCATTAAGAATTACTAAGTCTCTCATAGATGCAACAGAAGAAAAACCAAGATTTCTGAGAGTTTCATATTGTTTTCTTAATTCCTTTGGCATTACATAGGATTGAATTTCTCTTTTCATTTCCTCGATATAATTTACCATAGAAATATAGAATAAGTTTTTAATATCTTCTTTCGTGACTCCCGTATCTTTTCTAACGTTCATCACTTCTTTTTCCATTCTAATACTTTCTTCTTTTACTTGAGGAATTATTTTATCCTCTTTCTTCTTTTTCTTAAACCAATTCCACATAATCAAATATAAGGATTAAGCGGAAAATTTCTAAAAGTAAGATTATGATTTCAAGTTCCTAGTCCAAAATCATAGGTTTTACTTTTAATGCAGAGTCCGCTTAAAAAGAAAGACAGGGCTCACTTTCCTCCTGTCTCTCTTGTTTCTTTCATCTAATCGTCATAAGTAATCGGGAAGCTTTTTACTACACTCTTTCCGTTTTCCACTTCCGATCCATATGCCCTAATCTCATCTTCCTCGTGTAAATCAAGGAATAGGATATGATCATAGATGACGGTTTTATTATTGTTCTGAACAGCTCGTGATTGCTTCTGTACATGGAAACCATTCTCACCATCAGTTAACCACTTCAAAGCTTGTTGAGCCATCTTACAGTTTATTCCTAATCCACCTGCTCCTACTCTGCGCTGGATGCCAAAACCAATCTTCCAACATAGCATTACATCCACCACCGTAACATCAACTCTGTCTTCATCACCGAGATCCTCGACGACTGGTATAGAATCTTTCGTATCTATATTATCTCTCACGGCCCAGACAAAATCAGTTAATCCATCATGCTTGTCCGTTTTGTATTTTTCATACATTACTGGCGGAATTTCAACCATCATGTAACTTCGTGGAGCATCCTTGTCCTGTTCTGCGTATCTGTAACCCAAAACCATAACTCCCACTAAGCGAGATATAGGCGGATTACTGAACCGGACTATATTGTTGTATATGTAATTCGCTGCACCTTCCTGTCCATTTTCACGAGATCCATTAAAAGCTCTCACATAATCTCCAATTCCAGGACTTGTAAAATCACCAGGTCCTTTTCTTGGAATTTCGACAAGGAAGAATAACTTGTCACCTTCCTGTTTCACATAGATCAATCCCTCTGCTGCTTTCAGGCTTTTATCCAGGTCTATGATATCTAAATCAACCTGAGGATCCTTATGCATTTCCGAATAGATCTGTTTAACTAAGTTGTTGTCTTCTGCTCTCTTTTTATTGTTCATAATACTTTCCAAGGTTTCGGTTTCTTCTACGTCTGGATCAATTCCCTGACGTTCGCTTTCCTCCCGACCTCGTTTTTCTTGGTCATCGATGTTTTTTCGTTGTTTTTTGTACTCTCTGATAACCAAATAACCACCTACGGCTACACCTGCAATAATTAGTGTTGCCTTCAAGAAATTTCGAAGTTTCATCTTTTTTAAATCTTAGTTAACGAATTTTTTGCTGTTGCCTACCTCAATTTTGTAGTCTACCCGTCGTAAATCAACAGCCTCATCTACGACCTCGACCTTCATTGCCATACCGACCTCCTCCATTTCTACGATCTCCACCATTCTTTGGTTGTTCGTCTCCTGCATTGAGAAAGTCTTCAATCGCATTAACTGCAATTGGAATAGCACACATTAACATTCCACAAACGACTACCGTTCTTCCATAGCAACGGTTAAACTCGCCGTGTCTACTAAACTTTGAATCTTCGGCCTTCTTTTGACCGTTGATAAGATCGCTCATTTTAATGTTCATTGCGAATCTCCTTTCTTAATTTAATTCTTTTACGATCTGTATACTCTTCTATAAAAGTTAGAGCATACCCAAATAAAACTGCAATGGTTCCCCATTTCGCAGCTTTACTTCCATAGTTTCCTAGCGTATTACTTACGGCATGTACCGTCTTTCCTACACTTTCAACTCTCTTTAATTGATTTTCCTTGCTCATATATAATATAATATTTTTCTTACATGTCTAAGGATTTGACATATTTTATTTTATTCAACGCAATCGGCTTAATATGCTATTTAACGATGCCGATCCATCATGCTCTCTTTTAAAAATTAAAGAAGGGGAGGGCAGAAAAGTGAGCAGTTCTAAAAACCCTCCCCACCCGGCCTACTCGAGACTGGGTACTTCGAAATTTGATTCTTCTAAATTCTTCTCTTTCTTCTTTTCTGTTGTTATCATACTATTACTCATAACCTGAATAAAATAAAAATTGGAGATGCAGGTTTTCTATAACCTACACCTCCTCTCTACCGCACTTTGATTTAAAAAAGTTGTCTACTAGCCAGATTTTGAACTAACATTGTTGTCTGAATTCCTGGCATTACTTGTCATTGTCCTTGTCGTCGACCTCCTCAAAATCGGTATCCTCGGGCTTATCCTCCTTCTTTTTGGGAAGCATACCCTTGACCGAATTGATTCCCAGGTCGATATACTTGTTGGTCTTCTCACACTTACAGAGACCGATACCTGCTGCTACGCCTACTAAGGCTGCACCGATATATCCAATAACTTTCTTCATTGTCTTATTTCCTTTCTAAAATCGTTGTTACTTGCGGTTGTTGTTAAAGTCGCGATGGTAATTGTTGCCACCGTTGTTGTTACGCCACTGACGGTCATTGTTGTTACGCTCGTCACGGCCAGCTGCCTCCTCTACGATATCCTCGTCTACTCCGGGGCAGTCATCATTGTTCTTCGAGGAGAAGGCGTTCTTACCTTTCTCCCAGAGCTTCTTGCCAGCGTCGAGGACCTTACCACGGGCCTCCTTGTTGCCAGCCAAATAGCCAACGCCACCTGCTGCGGCGATGACCAATCCGTACTTGAGCACCTTCTTGGTTGTGCTCTTCTTTCCTTTTGCAGGCTGCTGATTCTGCGGCTGTTCCTGCATCTGCTCATTTTCTTTTGCCATTTTTTTATGTTTTATTTATTTTACTTAAAACGCGTGAATTTATCAACGCGCGGTATTTTCTTTTTGTCTCTTAAAGAATAAATAATGAGCTATACGGTTTGTCTTTAAACCATATGCCCATTAAAACTTTCATATATAAGGCTTTGATACCTTTTTCAGACGGTCAAATTTTCCATCCTCCATTAGTATCCAAAATCAAAGACTCCCTTAACAACACACTCTTACATCGCTTAAGTTGTAAGTTTTGTATGAATGTATTATAAAAAGAATCTTGTCATGTATAAGGATTTGAGGGGATTTGAGACGGTATGAATTCTAAGAGTGGTTTTTTAATTTCTATCTCTAAAAATTCCTTCGCTACTTCATATAAGTTAAGTGGTTCTTCCATCATTGTTTTATAAAATCTAAAAGAAAATGTTGATTGGTTGGTATTTCAGTAAGTTTAAGTCTATCTACTGTATTACAATAAACTCCCTGTGTATTTGAAATATCTATATCCATTTTATTTCCATTTCTATATACTATCGTCTTAACAAGAAGAGAACCGTAACGACAATCTTCCATTTCTACTACGGATTCTATCTCATCTCCTTCTTTAATCTCTTTCCAACCAATTCCTGTAGGTCTATAAATTATCTTTCCTTTCTTATCTCTTTTAAATTCTACTTTATATCTTCTCGTTTTAAATTTCATAATTTTTCAGTGTAAAACTATAAATGCAGAGTCCGCTTTTTTGCATTTAAAAACAGACACTGACTATTTAAGAAATTTTTCAATCCCTATTTCTATGATTTGTTTTATTTCTTCTTTTGCTCCTATGATTTTTATATTTTGATTATATGTCTCTTTTCCCAGACAATAATACAATAATCCAAAAACTTCTTTAGCCCATATCGTAGTCATAGTTTCCCTCTCACTAAGATCTACTATAACTTCTTCATTTTTTGGGCTTGAGTAATAGATTTTCTCAAAGGTCTCCCAACTATCATCACCTTCTTTTATTTTTATCATAGTCAATAATAAGGAAAAAAGAAGGGAGAAGGATTTTACTCCCTCTCCAAGAGACTACTGCTCTGTGAACTCTACCTGCGGCGTTGGCTTTGTGTTGTTCATTTCCTGAATCGCTGCGAGAGACGATATCATCATCGTTATCTGTCGCATATATCGGGGATTAGTGAACGTCTCCCAACCAATTGCCACGAATGGCAGAGCTTCGGCCAGTATTTCGACCAGCCTTGCATCAGTCTTCAATTCTTCGCGCAATTTCTTAACCCCTGCGCCCGGGTTGTCTACTTCGTCCCACACGATGCCGAGCATCTTGCCACGGAACTTTGCATCTTCTTCCAGCTTTTGGCCAAATTCTTCTGCCACTGGAGTTAACTCTTTCTCCTGGATCTTGGCCAGGATGTTGTTGATCATTGACATAATAGTCAACAGGTTCTTCTGTGTGTTCTCATCTTTGAGAAACGCACGGATTTCTTCTAAATTTGTTGTCATATTGTTTTAGTGTTAAAATTAAACATAAACGTTGTTTCCTAAAGAAAAAAAATTATTACCTTTGAGTTTATATTTCTCAAGGTAATTTATCTTATTACATATATAAGGGTTTTGGTGCTTTCTCAGACGGAAGAAAAAAAAATAGTTAAAACGTGTCCCAAGTTTTATGGTCGTTTTAAGACTTCTGCAGCGAAACATTACGAATCGAACGTAAATCAGAAGAAATTTAATCTTCCTAAGGGTCCACCATTTCTCTACATATATAAGGGTTTGAATACTCTCTTAGACGGAGATTTGATTTAAACCAAAAATTTCATCTTCCTCTACAAATTTTTCTAACCAAGCCCTTACATCTTTTTCTATTAATTTACTGGGATTGTCACGAAATTTCCAATATCTATGTTCTAAAGTTCCCACAAATTCCTTTATTTCTTGATCAATTCCAATAATAAGTTTTACTCCTACCGGTATTATAATTTTAAATACTTCTCCTGTAAATTGTGAATGAAGAGAATCAATATTGGCATGGAACTTTAAATTATTATCTTCGACGCTAATAATAAAAGCTATGTTATAATCTCGAGTAGAACCATAAATAAAATCAGTACATAATTCAGCGTCGAAAATTTTTAATTTATCCACTCTTATGCCAGGAATAAAATCTAAGTAGGAGGTATGAATTCTCCTACTCAGTTTTGGAACTATCTTTTCGTTCATAAGTTTTTATTCTTACTTTTGCTTTTCGTTCCGCCTCTCTAATACTATCTTTCTCTCTTTGTTCCCTAGCTTTAATTTCCATTATTGCTCTATCATGTCCTTCTTTTTCGGCAAATATAATTTTTTGATCTACTTCTCTTTCTGCTTTAAATTTTGCTTGTCCAATTCTATCTTGGTCTACTTTATATTTAGCATACCAAAATATATTAGAAAATAACAGAAGAACAAATAATACCGCGATAGGAGGTTCTGGATATTTACGAAAAAGTGCCCACATATTATTCCACCCTAATTGTACGGTCAACCAAATAGCTTTTCCTGTTACAAATAATGATCGTATAAATTTACTCTCATTCCACCAATCTTTCCAAATTTTCTTTAAATTTTCATTTTTCATATCACTATTAAGGATATAGAGGTCGTTTGAGAACCTTATAATTGTGAAAAATTTACATAATATGAAAAGTATTAAGGTCGTAAAAAGAATCGGGCTACCACAAACCAATAGTAGCTCGGATCACTCAATTATCATTTGTAGTGATAATACAGAATCGAATGTTTTTTCTTTTCAACCCTCTGATGATGGATGTTATCACGTAACTGGAGGAAGAGATTTTGGCTGGGAATGGGAAAAATTTAATGATGTAGAAACAAAATTAACCTACACATGTGCTATAATTTACGGAGAACCTGGAAAAGATAACTATGACCAGGAAATTCAAAGGGTTAAGGATGTTTTTAAGAAATTTACTGGTTATCCTTTGGTAGTAGATTGGGATGAGGAATATGATCCAGAAGATGAGGATTCTTGTTATCATAAACCAAGCGTTGATCATCAAAGCTCAGACATAGTTTATGAGATTATGGAAACAGATGAAACTATAAAAGATTTTATCTTTAATCCTAATTCTTGGTTATTCCTTGGTAATGACAATTCAGATGCGGATGAGTTTTTCTATTCTCCTATTCAAAACAAAAAACAAGAACCTGAAGCAATAGGATGGATAGATCTTGGTGGGAAGATTGGAAGACTTGATTTTGATATTCAATTCTTTCCAAATAATGAATCTATTAAAGATGGCATCTATGAGATTAGTAGACTTCTTAGTAATATCGTTTTTAACAAAGACACAGGAGAAATTATAGATCTTGGAGAATTTGGAATAAATGATATAGTAAAAATAGAAGATACTCATCTAGGTTTTGAAAATTCTTATCCATGGATTTTTGGAGGTAAATATTATCTTCTTTGGATTAGTCGAGAAGCCGGAAAAAAGCTGAGAGATATTCATAAAGGATTCAATTATAATGAAGAAGGATATCAAGAGAAGGTATATGATGCAGAATTGAAATTTTTAAATTCTTTAACTTCAAGAGATTTTAAGAAAGTAGAAATTCATATTAATTCTAAAGAATTTGGAACACTATGAAACATGGAACTTATGTGAATGGAAACTACTTTGTTAGTATTGATAGTTATGGAAATAAAACTCGAAGAACTTTTAGAAGAGGTGAAGAATTTAATCCAGAATTTCCAGAAGGTATAGATCTAAAAATAACAAATAAATGCTCTCACGGATGTCCATTCTGTCATGAGAGTAGTATACCGGAGGGAAAAAGTTTTGATCTTGAGAAAACAAAGGAAATTCTCAGTAATCTTCCTCATGCACCGATAGAACTTGCTGTAGGTGGAGGAAATGTGTTAGAAATAAAGAAAGACTTATTAAAATTTTTAACATGGGCAAAAGATTACGGATTTAGAACTGCAATAACTTTAAAGGAAGAAGATGCTCTTAATGATGAATTTATAAGGAACATCAAACTTTTAGAGGCTATAGATGCTATTGGAATTTCCCGAATGTCCTATAAAGATCCAGATTCCCAAAATCACTACTATCCTGGCTACACTATTGTTGTTAATCACATAATTCCTGGTGTTTTCCCTATAGAAGATTTTGATACTCTTTTAGAAAATGAAGAAAGAATTCTAATACTTGGATATAAAACATTTGGAAGAGGCATAAATTACAAACCAAAAAACTTAGAAGAATGGAAAAATAAAATAAAAAAGACTCTCTGGAATCTTCGAAATTCCGGAGGAGATTATAAAATTGGTTTTGATAATTTAGCTATAGAACAACTTGGAATAAAAGACTCTCTACTTAATGATGAATGGTTAAAATCTTATATGGGAGACGAATTTAGCTGCACCATGTATGTTGATGCAGTTGAAGGTATTCTGGGCCATGCTAGTCATATAGAGGAAGGTAGACAAAGCTGGGATGACGAAAATATTTTAGATTACTTTAAGAAAAATAAGAAAATTTATGATTCGACTAGTAAGTAAAGAACAATTTTATCAAAATATAAATCCTAAAACAGAATTCTATACAAAGGATTTACTATGTGAAATTAAAGGATGGAGAGAAGATATAAAGGAAAGGTGTTGCTATTATAGAAAAGGTAATATTTATTTTATATATCTTCATGATTCTGATAAACTCTTAATTCCAAAATCTTACTCAAATCCAAGTTTTATAGCGGATAGAATTAGCAGAGACAGTATTGGATTTGATGATTGGAAGATAGAAAAAATTAACGAAGAAGTTCCATATACTCTTAATGTTTACAAAAGATATCATAATAGTGTTAGAGGAGATCTAACGTATTATGGAGATGAAAAATGTTATGAGCAAGGAACTTACAAATTAGTAAATACAGAAACACAAGTTGAAATAGAATTTTCAATAAGACTAAATAAATGTTATTGGTTTGAGAATCTATTAGCCTTTGATGGAGTTCAAGATCTTAAAACTCCGGATAGTGTAATAAAAGAAAAAAATGATTTTATAAAAACATTATTAAAAATAAATGGAAAAAACTTTAAAAGCGTTGATTCAAAGAGTTAATTCTACTTTAAAATATTACGAAAAAGAATATATAGAAGTTCAAAGAACTCCAGAATTAGAACGAGAAAAATGTATGTCTTTTAAACAGTTTGTTGAGATTCGTTTTAATATGGAATGTTGTAGAGTTCCAGAATTAGCGGGTCTCGAAAAAATTCTTGAAGGAAGATTATTTTCTTGTACTGAGATGGAAGGCGGCGACGAAGTTAAAAGAAGATTTACAACAGCTACAGTAGAATTAGTAAGTCCTGAAATGCTAGAAAATCCACCTCAGTCCCTTATTGATGAACTAGAGCAGGTTAAAAATGCTCTAGGGGGAAGGAAAATAAAATTTAATAGTGTAAAACAAAAAATAAAATTTGAAATTAATGAGTAGTAGAAATTGGTCATTAACAAGTGATGTAGATGCTTATATAGTGCCAAGAAATATGAACGTTTACTTGGCTGCATCAGGCGTAGGTCCGATGAGAACAGCAGTATTAAGATTAGTAAAGGATGAAAATTATATTACATTAAAGAGTATTCCAAATGAATTTAGAATAAAAATTGATAAGGAGTTGAATATTCTTATTAAAAATCCTAAATTTTCAAAACCTGACGAATACTATAAGCTAAGTAATTTTCTAACCGATAAAACTTTTGGACTTGGAATTGGAACAATCATAAGTCAGGTTGAAAATAATAAAGGAGATTGTGGTGATAAAATTTTTGAACTAGCATATTCAGAAATTGATAAAAGCTCAGTATTTTTGGTTAATAAAGAAATGGATGAGTATAATAGTTGCTTCGAAGAAATGAGAAGACGAGTTTACTACGATTTCTACAAAAAGACAAAAAAATTAGAACCTGGGCACGTATACTATAGCAAGGATAAAACTTTGTACTGTCTTGCTTGCGTGAAGAGCAGAAAATCGGATCCCTTTAATTCTGACTATTTACCTGACAACCAAATGACGGATGTTTATTTAGTGACTGAAATAATAAAACCAGGAACTAAAAATATATCTGAAGTTTTAAATAATAGTAAGTTTGGATTTGATGAAAGTGATATCTATGCTCTTTATAAAAATTCTCTTGTTGTAGATGGTGGTGAGATATTGAAAAATGATATTGGTGATGACATTAGAAAGTATTGGCCAAATCTTATTTCAAACACTATTAAAAATACAACAACAATTACTAAACATGGCTACGAATATGTAGAAGATCTTAGAAATTTATTTGAGATTTTCTGTTTTAATAGTCCAGGCCACGAGGGAATTGATAAAAAGAAAATTGATGAAACTCTAATTAAAGAAGCAATAAAGAAAAACATCGAAAGCATCTTAGTGGAGTTCTGGGAAATTAATAAAGGATCTATGACTTTAAAGAAACAGAATTCAGAGGATCAAAACAAAATTAATCTTCTTGATCAATTCTATAGTAATATTCTTGACGGAAATGTAAAAAGAGAAAATTATTATAAATCTCTATTCAAGGAGCTTGGAATTTCTATTGAAGCCTTGGTTTCTGAAGTCTACAAGGAATGGAAAGGAAGCATAAATAAGGTGGATGATTTTGAAGAGTATCTAAAGAAACAAGATCTTTTCTTCAAAATGAATAGAAGAGGTAGTGATTTTTGTATTGATCAGAGAAGCGATAAAACTAGAGGTTGGAGTTCTGGAAGAAATGAAAGTCTTAATTCTATATTAGGAAATACAATAGAACTTGAAAAAGAAATTCTGGAACTTATAAATTATGCCAATAATAATAGTGGAATGGGAGTCGAGGATTATAAAGTTATTAACCTCGGAACCAGAAAATCACCGTTAGAATATGTTGTTCTCACGATTACTACAGATGATATTTTAAAACATAAAAAAGGCGTTGAAGGAATGTCTGAAATCCTTAAAAATGAAATAAAGGGTAAGCCATTCCAAAGTATCGAGATCTTTTTCGATAAAGGAGCTACCGTAAAGTAGTTCCTAATTTTTTATTAATTTATGGCGAAACAATCAAATATTGAAAGTACTAGAAGAATGTGGTAATTCTATTTTCAAATTGAATTAGAATTTGGTCATATTGTTCTGTGTACTATAATTAGAAAGAATTATATTAGAATTATGTCCGGCGATAAAGTTAAATTAGAAATAAGTCCTTACAATTTAACAAGAGGAAGAATTTCTATAAGACTGGACGGTTCTAAAAACGAGATAGTTAACAAGAGTATTAACAATAAAAATTCAAAAAGAAATGAAGAAACAAATTCATTATGTACAGGATAGCTTAATTGGAAATTATTATCCATTCTATCTTAATAATGCAAACTTGGGAGAAGAATTCTACTTGTATCAGATCACTACACCTTGCCTTGGAGAAAAATGTGTTCCTCTTATATCACTGGAAAAAGCTGGTGAAAGAACATTAGGGAAACATTATTGCGCAGATGAAGCAACCTGGAACATGAACCACAATGATCTCTTTGCACATTTATTTCGAACACGATATAAAATTAGCAGACGATCAGCAGAGTATGTGGCAAATCTTCTAAGAAAAGATCATCCAGTTGTCTATGAAAATGGAATTGGATGTCCCGCTGTTGAATTAGACAATGATAATAATATTCAGCGAGCAATCATTGTACATCTACGAGACGAATACCGGTGGAAATTTTATAAATTTCAAGCAGGAAGAAAAATAGATGTCTTATGGAAAAAAGATTCATTTATGGTATTTGATATCGAAGGAGATGAGAAAGAGGATTCAATATGGCTTACTCCTCGTAACATGTATAGAACCAATGATCCTGCCATGAAAAATCCTATTCCTTTCGATCCGGATACATTACAATATCCGAAAAATAAGTTTATAGGAAAAACAAAAGCATCAGAACTTAATAGAATTCTGAAGCGTATGGAGTGGCAAGCATTTGGAGGAGGACATCACGAGTTTCGATAAAAATTTAGAGAAGAGATAAAACTCTTCTCTTTTTTATTTTTAAATAACTGCATAAAAGAAACTTAATATTATGTAGGCAAGATATATTATTAAATAACGCCACCAATATTTAAATTCCTTATCAGTTTGAATCTCACTTGGGATATCATCAAAACCAACAAATCCCACTATAACAAAAGTAACTAATGAAAATATAACAGTTACTATTTCAAAAGTTAAATGTGGTCTTTCCGTTTTCCTCGTTGGTTTTCCAAGATTATCCTCTTTTTTATCTTCAATATAATAAGAGATTCCTTTTTCAGTTCCAGTTAGTTCACACGTATCTCCTATTTCTCTAGATACATACTTTGAAGCTTTTACGTTGTCATAAACATACATTAATCCTACATTTGGCGAAGTTATTCTTCTCATTACAAAAGTTTTTTCTGGTATCTTTCCTACTAGTACAAACTTTGCCGTAACTATAGAATCTTTCCATTCGTTTACCCTCGCCTCATAAGATTCAGTTTCAGAATCATATTTATCGTAATCTTCAGTAAACCACTTTAAATAATACCACCATGTAATCATACACATGCTCACTAACATTAACGTAACTACAAAGAAATACTGTACTGGATATCTTGTAAACGTTATTCTAGCTCTAAATTTCATTCTATCTTTTTTCATGATATACAGAGACTTCTAATTATAAAACCAACAATAACCAAAAACCAAATCCAAACCAAAATTACTAAAATTGTCATGTTATCTTTGAACATTTCGCGCTGATCCAAAAGACAACAAATAGCTATAGAGACATAAAATATTAAGATAAACAAGACAATAATATAATAAATTTCACCTTTCAATGAACTTATTTCTGCTTTTTCGGATTCTACTCTACTATAACCCCCATCAGTTGTAAGTAATAAATTTTCTTTGTTTATATTTCTTGTTATTTTATCTCCAGGATTTGTATTCCAATAATCTGTGGTTGATACTTTAATAGAATAAATAGTTCGATTGTTTCCTATTTTTGTGGCTAATCTATTATGTTCCATTTTACCAACTACAGAAAAAGTTATAGTTTTTGGCTCATATAATTCTTTCTCGAGCAGTTCTATTTGTTTTTTATTATCTAGTTCTTTATTAAATCCTTTGTAAATTAAGAAACTACATATAGAAAACATAAATAACATCGCTAAAAAATACATCCAAGAATTTATAATCTTGGGCAATTTTATTTTTAGCCTCATCCTATCTTTTTTCATAACGCTAATCCTAAAATAGAACCAACCATCAAAGAAATCCAAGCTATCCAAACAATTACTGCTGGAAACACACCTTTTACCATTTCTAAATCATCTTCAAAAAATGCTATGAGTGATGCAAAACCATAAGCTATTAACAATCCTAAAGAAATTCCAAAAAATACTGCTCCATTATAACTGTCTCTTTCATCATCTAACTTATTAAATTCTGACCACCCTTTACTAGACATTTTCAGGAATTCTTCTTTGGTCATTTCTTTAACCAATTTATTATCTTTCTTAGCTAAGAAATCATTAGTTGAAATAGGAATTTTATAGATTTCTTCACTATTATCAATTTTTGCTGCTATATTATTTTCGTCAATTACTCCAACAATGTTAAATTCGACTTTAATTTTCTTTTCTAACTCTGTTTCAATTTCTTTTATTCTAGATTCTCCGCTTGCTTTTATATTAAATCCAAATCCTAATAAAATCCCACAAGCCGAGAATATAACAAACATTATAGAAAACCACGTCTTGTTTTTAATAAAACTCATATCTATACTCATTTTATTTCTTTTCATATTATAAATCCAATTAAACTTAAAATAACCGATACTCCTAACCACCCTAGAAAATACTTAGATATTTTGCTCTTAAATTCATCTTCGGCTCGATATCCAAAAATACCTTCGTCAAATAAAGTTCCAAGACCGAGCATAATTAACGCCCCAATACAACTTAGTAAAAGAACTGCACAAACAGTCTTATTTATTGGAAAATCTTTATCTATTTTATCCAAGGTTTCTGATTCCGTATCATTAAACATTTTGGATTCTTCAACTAATTTATATCTAGTCGTGGAATAATGTATTGTATCACCGACCTGTTTCCTATAGTATCTAGAAGTTTCAATAGGGATACTATAATACTCTCCATCTTTTTCACAAACTAATCCATAAACCGGTTTTAAGAATTTATCTCCATCACTGTTCTTGTCTGTTACTAGGAAAGGAATTCTATCTACTACTTTAAAGATAATATTTTCTGTCTTTTCATATTTTTCTTTCCAGGATATTATTGCGTCTTTATTCTTAGATTTATAATATATCCCATAAATTTGTAACCCAATCGATAATATGAAAATCAATATTAAAATTTCAATCCATATTGGAGATTTAAAATTATTTCTAAAACTTATTGGTGCTTTAGAAATTTTCCACTTCATTCGAGACTTATCCATTGTATAAATATATAAAATGAAATTGCAGGATAAACCCAGAATAAAAGCCTAAAGAATAATCTTCCACAATAAAGTTTCCAGCCTTTACCCTTTTTAAATATATCTGGTCCTATTCCTTCTTCTTCAGACATAAATAATCCGAAGATAAAAAACCAAAAAATTACAGCAATAATTGGCACTCCTGCTATCATGAACCAGTGACCAGTTCTTGGATCATCCTTTTCACAAAGCTCCTCCAACTGTTCTCTTCCTCTTTTTGCATAACCAATAGTACCATGTTCACTCATTTTATAGTAGATATTGTCTCCTTTATTAAATCTTGCAAAATCTACTTCATCAACATCAAAGACATAGTAATACGATAAGCCAGGTCTTTGACAAACTAAAGATAAATGTCTATAGCTGCTTTTACCGTCGCTCCTTATTTCACCAACTTTATCTATGATATTAAATTGTACGCTTTTCTTTACTTCCCATTTATTATGATAAGTACTACATTCTTCTTTTTTATCAATTATTATTGATTTATAAGTTTTATATTGATAGAAAAGAGGAATAGCAAAGAACAAGATAAAAATTATTAACTTCGTATTGCTTTTTATTGGCCACCAATCATTAGTTTTTGTCTTTTTGCCAAAATTCATCTTTTCCTTTTTCATCCTTGTACAAATATTATGATTGTGGATACTATTGCAAAAATCCAACTACTTACATAGATAACAGTGAATAAATTATCAGTGCAACACTCTATATCTTCTCCTTTCCACCATAATCTAAAGAAAAGAACAGATAGTATAATTAATAAAAGAGTTGGTCCCCAAATTTTGAAAGGAACATCAAATTTCTCATAAAATTCTTTCCAATCCCCTTCAACTTCTTGATCATCGCGATATAAACGTTTCCAGGACCTTTTTAATTTAATTACTTGTCCTGGTTTATTATAAGTTAAAAAATGATATGCAGACAATTCAAAAACATAAATATGATCATTTTCTTTACATTTTACCATTACTTTTGGATGTTCTGGACTATTGTTAAGAATAGAGATAATCTCAAAAGTTTTAGCTGTATTTTCTCTCCATCCGTTATTTATAGGAGCTTCATTTCCAAGAAAATATTTCGAAAGAGAAAACCCAACTATCACTACAAAGATAAATCCAATCCAAAAACAATATGGACGAAAATAACCTGTTGTATTACGAAAGAAGTATTCTTTTATTATTCCTAAAGTTCTTCCTCCGAATTGTTTTTCTTTTTTCATATTATTAAAAGTTAAGTGGAGCCTTTTTAGACTCCACGCGTTTTATTATTTTCCTATAATCTCGTTACAAACTTCTGACAAATCATCCCAAGCGTCCACAACTTTCTTCGAGAGAACTGTCATATTATCCAGCACGGCTTTCACTTCTTTAGTGTCATCTTCTGCCAACATTTCAAGAAGTTTATTCTCCAAAGCTTCTGAAAAATCTGCCTCGTTCTCTTTATCTAACGCGATCTTAACTCTTTGAACTACTTCTTTAATTCTAGCTGTCAGTTCGTTAATCTCCATCTCGTCTTTGCTTTGATTCTTGAACAGTTTATCAAATTCAGCCTGAAATTCCTCTGGCGTCATTTTATCTCGATTCTTCATCAACTGTTCCAACTTAGCTTCGTTAGACATTGTAGCTGTTTTGACATCGTCGAATGTAGTCTTGACAAAAGTTTCTCCATTCTTTATAACTGCATCTAATACTTCTTTTCCCGAATTAAGGAAATTTTTAACTTTTTTGTCTATTGTATTCATAATTTTTATATTATTTTCTATTAATAAGGAATAGACGGTCATTCTAAGTCTACAAATTCTAAAAGAAATTTGCCAACATCGTAGCCGAAATTATCACAGTATCTTTTTAAAATTTCACAAACCCAATTTTTCTTTTTGCTTCGTTCTTCTGTGCATTTAACTGTATCCTTAAGATCGCAGAATATTTTTCCAACTTCATAATATTTCTCAATATCCTCTTCATTTCCAATTATAAATTTACTTCCAATTACATAATGTTTGCCCACATTAGATATTTGAAAATAGGCAGGAACGGAGATAATTGGAGAACCAGCTTTATAATATGTCAGATTTTCTATATACAGTTTATTGAAGTTGAAATTTTTGAGATCTACTATATTAATGTTTTTTCTTGGGTCAAATCTCACATAACTATAACCATATTTTTCTTCGATGATACCAGTATAAACATCACCATCTCTATCAAAACATTTAATAAAATTATTTAAATGTTCGATCCATCTTTCAACTAATTTAAAATTCTCAATTTTGATGAAAACTTCTCCTTCTTTTCTGACTGTTTTATATGTTCTTTTCATATTACATATAAGGATTAGCGCAAAAAAATCAATGTAAGTTAAAAATGTTACATTTTAATTCTCACATTGAATATAGTCGCGCCGAATTTCTAAAAGTTTTATTTTGCTATTTTCTCTTAGATTTCTGCTCTTCTCGATCATTCCTTTTAAAAGTTCTTTAAAACTGAGATTATTACAAGAGGTGCTAATAACGTTATTCATCTCAGTTTTTAACTCCAGTTTAGTTGTCCATAGTGGAGTCGTCAGTTCAAATTCTCTTCCAAAAAGCAATCTAGCCTCAATAATACCTAATGTCGCTTCCCAGTCAGTTTCGAGCATCCCAATATCAGCTTCAGATCTAATTTTTGTTTTACAATCTGCGCCATTCACTAATTGACCCTTTATAAAACCTTCTAGAAAAACAATATCATCGTTAATTTCATATTCAGTTAAATTATTTACTGTTCTCTTTGCATCATAATACTTAATTCTTAGATTTCCAAAAGTTCCACGACTTTTCTTAATAATCTCTCTAATCCATTCACTAGGAGTCTTATTAGGAAGATATGTTGTTAAATTTTTGAAAATACTATCTTTACTTCCAACAAAGGATAAAAGATGAGATGTATTAATTCCAAAAGTTACAGGAAAGTAAAATAAATTTTCATGATTAACTTTATAAATTGTCATAGCTCATTTCTAATAAATTAAACCTAGATTGTCCATAATTATCATAAAAATCATCAACAAAATCTTTTATTATCCCTATTCCTTTCACATGACCTAGAAATTCTTTTATTCCAAGACCACTAACTTCAAACGTTTTATAATAATATTCGTAATTAGGACCTGTTAAATTATTCCCAGCTAAACTTATATTATTAATAAGTCTTTTGCCAGAATATAAAAGTTGTTTTACTGCAGATCCAAACATACTTTCCCCGCCGGATTTCATACAAGTCTCAATAGTGGGTTTAAAAAAGTCCTTAGTATAAGTTCCACCCTGTTTTACTAATATCCAAGGTTCAAAGTAAATTTTTCTTCCTTTCGCTTTGGAGGGAACAGTAACAGAATCCATACTAAGTTTTCCAAATTGCTGATTCTTTTTTATATACTGTCCTCCTTTATCCGATGAACTTTGTAAGAATTGAATTAACTGCTCTTCTGGTATATTAGCTACATTCCCGCACCAATTAAAGGGCTTATCAAATCCAATATAGTCTAGAGGTATAAAAAGAGGAATTCTGACTGAAAGACAGGTATTTCCCATAGCTACCTCAATGCTATCTAAATATTTTTTAATCATAGAAATTGAAATCTTTAAATTCTAATAACTTATTTCCATCAATTTCCTGACATTTTTTATATAGATCACGAATTAGACAAAGGTGCTCACAATCATAATCACCTCCAGTTCTTCCATTATGCTGCTCAGTCCAATCTTTAACCATTCTATCTAAAACCTCCTCTGTAGAAAATTTAATAGAAGTAAATGTTTTTGATTTTGAACTATTAAAGCGTATAGTTTTATTAGGCAAAATAGAGGCATGATAATCAGTAGTAAGAATTGTGTTCTGTTCTTTGCCATCTAGAATAAGATCAACTATAGATTCTATTTTAGATCTTTCATTGTCTTTAAAATATCTAGTTTGATAATAATTTCCTCTTTTATCTTTGGCTTGAACTCTAATCTCTAACCAAAATACAAAATCATCTGACTCGTGACCATTGTATGAGGTCAGACTTTTAATCAGTTCATCTTTATCTTTGATATACTTATTTATTCTTACAAAATCATAATTTGCTTTTGAAGTTTGTAAATATTTAATATCATCTTTATAAGACTTATGAACTTTTTTAAGAAACAAATAATTTGATTTATTTTTAGAATACCAACTTTTATCTGTTAATAAATTCTTCATATCAGTCACTAACCTCATAGGAAGTTTTAAATGCAATGTTCCATATTGATCTAATAATAAAACTGCTCCTTTCTTCATATCTTTATATAATCTAAATACCAATATTTATAATAACCTTCTTGACTCCTAATATAGACTTCTTTCAACATTTTTAATTTACTCCTAGTCTCTGAATTAATCGGTGTAAATCTATCTAGAAGTTTCTTAATATTCATTTCCACTTCACAGCTCTGAATAAAACAATCTCTTGCTGATGGTGCTAAAAAACATAATCCAAATCTGACATTCCAAATTGATTTTGAATTTACTAAAAGACCTATAATTCTTTTATCGTCACTCGTTTTTATTGATGACAATAATTCATTACTTCTATGACCGTCAAAGTTTAATAGTAATCTCAATTCTAGTAGATTATCTCTTTTACACTCATCAAAATTTAAGACATTTTCAATAATATCTTTGGTTGGAGTGAATTCTACAGGCTTCTTCGTAGTTAATAACCATCCCATATCATCTTTAGACTTGTATTGTTTATTCCCTAATGGTGGTCTCTGGAATAAAGCTCCCTCTTTTCTTCCAATAATATCTAATTTATTTTTCTGATTTAAAAGAAGAGGAATTTCAATAAAATATCCTTGACAAGTATATCCCACTAAAACTTTATGAATCATACTTTTTTAATTCTAGAAAAGGATTTACGTTTCTTTTCATCATTACATAATTACTAACCATACTCATTTTGCATAAAACAGTATCATAACTAACGATATCCTCATTCTTTTGATGTTTATCCCATCGTACTACATTAGAGATTATATCGAATGGTTTAAGGTTATTAATTTTTATTTTCTCTTCTTTCTTAAATCTTGAATCACACTTAGGACCTTGAACAAAAATTGAAGAACTGCTAAAAAATGAATCTTTATCTCTCAAAAATTCCTCAACTGTTTTCCCATCTCCTTGCTCAATAGATTTAACAAATAATTCATAGTCTGAACAATAAAGAAAACCAAGGGAAAGAAACGGTTGAAAAAGGACTAATTCTTTTTCATCTAACAAATAATCTTCGTTAGTGAATTCTTGAATGTTAGATTTATTATACTCTTCATTAAATTGTATAAATCCACCTCCGGTACTATCATTTCTTAAAACCCAATCCAGATCTTCATAAAATTCAATACATCCGGGAGATCTTTTAAATAACGTTCCTTCTCCGCTTTCACTAAGAAATTTTGAATAGTCTTTTATTGAAAATAAAAAATCAACCCTCATTGACACCATCGGACCTCCTCCCCAATTATCTAGGAAAAGCTCAATCATAACTTTAATGCATCAAGGATTTTATTTGCATCATTCTTATATTTTTGATCTTCCATATGGTTGAGACAATCTTGAATAACACTACTAGCAAGAATGTCTAATGCTATTTTTACGTCATCGCCTAAATATTCATCAACCGTTAAAACATTATTCTGTCTATGAGATTTATAAGTTTTGAAATATACATCAGACTCGTTAAAATCTTTAAAGATTCTGAATTCGATATAATTTTTTACTTTCTCACCATAACAAGAAGATATTGGATTTGTACTTACTCTAACGACCCTTATTATTTTGTCCTTATAAGTAAACTCTGTATTAAATTTAGAATTTTCTGGCATGTTTTTACCATAGAAATCCCTAAGTTCATCTAGTAATTTTCTAAATCCCTTGTCTAAAATTGGATGAACTCTGGGAACTGATAACTTTCTCATCAACCATGCTTTAGCCTCTTCAAGATCTAAATTTTTAATATCTTGAATTAAAACAAACTTAGGTCCATTATCAACACCTAGAGTTGAAGATAAAGTTAAAGTTCCAATTCCATTATAGTCTTCAAAATCAGATTGAGGCCTATCTTCAGCTATAAGATTAAATTTTTTATTAATCTCAAAACTATTATTACCAATATCAATAGCCTGAGCTTTATTACCCAGGCTATCAATTAATTCTTGTAGAAACATTATTAAATATTTATTCGCTTTTCTAGTTCTTTTTCATTCGCAGAACCTTTATCCACTTTATCTAAGAGATCCATACTCTTCATCACTACTTCAGTCTTAGCAATCTTCTGAACATCACTGATTTCAAAATCCTCTCTATCAGTATATACTCCGTCAGTATGATTGATCGTTCTATAGGTCTGGAAAATTACACCAGTTGATAAGTCCTTCTTAACACTGAAAATGAGAATGTCTTCAGTTACAATATCATTATAAGCTACAATGATTGAACGAACTTTATACTCCCCGTTTTCATTAAATTCATACTTACTCAGGCTATTTTTTCCTTTCTTTAAATAGTCAATGCTGTCAATCTCTTTGGAAATCTGTGAAATTCTATCTTCCAGGTCTTTATCGCTATTTGGATTCTCACAACACGACTTAATCCACTTAACAATTTCAGCGACATTCTCTTTATCTGCGACATGATAAAACATAGAAGCGTTATCATCATTAGCAGACTTTTTAATTTTCAGAACGTCATACTTAATTTCTTTTTTCTCATAATACTCTACGCTTTGAGTTTCTGGTCTAAAGTAAATACATTTAAGTGTTCCATAATCAAAAGAAAGTCTGCCTGTTTTATTCAACTGTACGTTACTAGCAAAATCTAATTTTTTTGAAACCTCTTCAATAATGTTGTCCATATTATAAAATTTTTAATTTTCTTATTACGTCTATAAGGAATTGAGGTATTTAGAAAATGAATTTGGATAATAATCTAAAATTTGAATCTTAAGGAATTCTCTAAGAATAAGATAACTTTTTATTAAATCTTCTTTTATTTCAATCTCCCACTTTTGTTCTATCCCTTTTGGTCCAAATTCAACATAAAATTTCATCTGTGGTTCTTTCTCTTCTATGAAAAATTTACACATCAGGGTTACTTTCATTACAAGACTCTGATAACCACTATTATCGATTTCTTCTAAGAGACGAGTAGAAATAAAAACTACATTTCTTTTATCTTTTTCACAAAAATAATCCCTTCTCTTATCATGTTCCCAATAATCTTTTAAATCAAATTTGTCTCTATTGAAATTATTTTTAAAATTTTCAATACTACTAATATCTAATGGAGGTTCAGAAATTGCTTTCATTATCCACCTAGTCATTTTGTTAATATCTTCATCATGATTGCCTTCGTGGATATAAACTTTAATACAATTTCTGTCGCCTTTTTTAACCAATGTACTAGTAAGATGCTGATAAGGGTCTAGTTCTCTTATTACTTCTCGCTTTCTATTAAAGATCCATTCCTCACCATCTTTTTCAAAACTTATATATTTATTATTTTTATCTTTAACATTAAAACCAAGCTTTCCTAATTTCTTTGCTAGGTGTTCTGTGAATTCATTATCTGACATGCTGTATTATAAAGTTTTTCTAAATCTCTTGAATTTAATTTATCGTCTAAGTCTGAAAATAAAGAGATTGTTTTATAAATATCTTCAACAATTATCTTCTTCAGACTAGATGAATCTAAGTGGTTAAATTCTATAGGATCTTCCACATATGATGTTAACCACCCAGTATAACATTTTAGTTTAACTTCATATATTAATTGATGAACATGAATAACATTTCCTTTTTTAATAAATTCATCAATCTTAAATCTTGTATAAGCCTTATAACAATTCTCTATTCCAAAAATTCCCATACCACCAGTAAAAACCACATCGATGGAACGAGTATAATTCTCTGTTCCCTCAATATATTTTTCGTAATATGATGGACTAGAGATACTAAAAGAGTCTGGAGAAAATGCTAAGAGAGATTCTGTTATTTTTTCTAGATCTTCTTTAATCTTAATCCTCGAACCTCTGTCTATACACCTTTCTATCCAAAATCTAAGATACCTAACATCATTTCCAGAATATGAATAAAACCTACTATCTAAAATTAATTGAATAATATCAATACCAATACTTATAACTCCTTTGTTTTCATAGACATCAGTAAAAGATATAGATCTACTAAATTGATCTATGAAAACCTTTCGTATATACTTACTAAGTTTTAATTCTTCTTCTATTTCTGTAAGTTTCATGCTCAAAAATAAGGAAATAAAAAGCAAATCACTAACCACAAGGATTAATCATTTGCTCGGAATTAATAACAACTTAAACAATCATGAACAACAACTTTACACTTTTAAGGATTTGAGATCTTTTCATTCTACAAACCATGGCTTATAACTTTCTAAAAATTCAAGTAACTCATCTCTTTCTATATTTATTACGTTATCTATAAAATTTTTAAGAATAGCGTAATTTTTTCCCGTTTCTGGTATGAGAGGTTCTTTTCCTTCCTCAAACTCAAAACCAAATTTACTACTATAGGTTGTTAATAAATTTTCAGAAACAAATCTAATATAACCAGAAACATTAAAAGAGATAACAAAATAAACGTGGATTTTCTTATTTTTTGCAATGAATGTAGATGTTGCCTCACCTGATTTATGCATTCTCAATATTTCCCACCTATCTGCACTATCTCTAAAAAGATAAGCTATTTTCTTCAAGAGTTCTAAGTATTTTAAATCGTCATCCTTTTTAAAATTCTGATACTCTAAGAATAACATGTTCGAAAATCTTTTATAATTTTATCTAAAAAGCTCCCACTAATTTTTTCCTTATTTGTCATTATCTGAGATCCTAGATAAACCATGAATTCTGCAAAAACTACGTGATTAATCTTACTCTTCTTATAGAAAAACCTAGTCCAGTCATTTTCTCTTTCTATAATTGGCTCTGAATTATGAATTTCACAGGGTAACTCTATAAACACATCTCCCCAACTTCTACTATTGAATAAGACATTTAAGTTATAATAAACTAAGTCGTCTCTAGTAATTCTGCGAAATTCAAGTATTCCGCCCCAAGAATAAATAAGAAATGTTGTTTTATCAAGGTCTTCTTTAGAAATTTTCCAAAGATTATTTAACTCTTTCATTAATTTTCCAAAACTTATATATTCTAGAAAGCGCATAATCCTAAACCAAAATCATATTCCGTCAAATATTTTAAAAAATCTCCTTCAAAGGGATAATCTAAGACGTGAATAATAAAACCTCTGAATTTGGCTAGTTGTTCCAAACTTACATTTACCCATGAATTATTAGAAGCTCCACCAAATTCAATATATCCAGGAAGATCTATACATATAGGGGCTTTCTTTCCTTCATACAGATGAATTACAAAGAAAATAAAAACTTCACCATACTCTTCCTGACTAGATTTAAACCAACACTGAATAATTTTATCTTCTACCGTCTTTTCGAAAAATAAATCTTCAGGTTCATCATAATTTAATTGCCAACCTCTATGATTCTTTGGAAAAATATCTTTAATAATCTCCTCATATTTTAACTTTCTCGAAAAATCTAGAAACATGATAAATCCTTAAGATACTTATTACAGTTCTTATTAAAATCATTTCTAACAACAGTAATATCTACAGTATCTCCTTCATATTCTTTTACTGTTTTAAAATTGATTATTAAGTTTTCTATAAATTTCTTAAGAGAGTTCATAGTATCAGAACAACAAATAACACTACTGCTCTGTATTCTGTTATTTAATCTATACTTAACTTTCTCTTTTCCATAATTCTTAAGATAATATTCATAATTTATCCTATTGAAAAGAGAATACTCATTATGACCAGAAGTACTATTAACGATAATATCTCCGTACATTAAAAGCTCTTTATCCTCTACAAAATTAATATGAATAAAAGCGCCAAACACAGAACCGTATCTATACTTTGCTGTTAGTCTTTTTCTTCCGCTGTTACATTCTTTTATAAATTCCCAGCCTTTTCTTTTTCCTTTATCGAGTTTAAGAAAATCGGCGTTTTCTTTCCAAGTAATCGGACTAAGCAAAAAATATTCGTCCACTGTAAATTCTAAAAACTTAAACATTCTAATAAGCTCTTTTTACTATTTTCAAAATCTAATAAGCAATCTTCTATTTTAGGCTTTGGTAATTCTCTACATCCCTGAAATCCCTGTTCCGTTACAAAGATCTCATCCAACATTCCATCAATCTTAAACGGCCTACAACGTAATGGATGTATATTATTTCCATGAATAGGAACATAGATATTTAATTCATTTTCCTCAACATAGAAAAACATACAAATACTAGGTCTATCTTTGAAATTGAGAATTATTGGAAAATTATCAATCTCTGAATCTTCTTCTAAGTTTTCGATAAAAATTTCAGCAGTTTCAGTTTTATTAACCGGAATACCAAAATTAGCTATTTCGAGAAAATTACAGACACAAAGCGTTTGAACAATATCCGACTCAAAAGATCCCCACGGATAATTGTTGGTTTTATTGAAATATTCCTTAAATTTCTTAAAAGGGATTTTAGATGGTCTTAGGACAACATCATGTCTCCAGAAGTTTTCATTAATCATAATATCCCTCACTCTCAAACCACTTATCTAAAATCCTCCAATTAACATAGGGAGTTCCATCACCTTTTATAGTTGGAATCATAGCAGAGTGATCATCGATATAAACATCTGCGTATACTTTTCTGGATACATAATAGAAAAGTGATTGATTTGGATTTTCATTTACCGCAAAAAGTTTAATGCCTTTTTCTCTAAACCACTCCAATGCTATTTCTAATACATCTTCACACTCCCCATGCTTGATATGCTCACGTTGTGTCAGAAGAATGATATGATGACCAGATGCTTGAAGTTTCTTAATTGTTTCTTCAGCTCCAGGAACATCGTCACCTTTAAAGGGCCATGCTTCTTTAACAACCGTGGCATCAAAATCTACCGCAATTACTTTTGGTTCTTTCTTCTGTTTAAATTCTATCATATCACAATTAAGGAAAGAGGCGGAAGATCTTATTTTTACTTCCTTATCGCTTTGAAGACCTTATAATTGTGAAAATATATTCAATTTATGTAGACGAAAATAAATACGTTGCAGATCCGATTATAGAGCCTGTTCTTGAAATCAGACCTTTGGAAAATGATGCCTTCGAACTTGTTATAGAATCTTGGGCGGGAGGTGAAAGAGGGTATGGTTTAAGGTTGGGAGAAGATGGAGAAATAGTGCAAGAATATCACGAAGTACAAAATTGGAGTTTCTTACGTGAAAGAAATGCAAGGATATTTTTTATAGAGGCACTTAAGAGACATTTTGGAGATGAGTACTTCTATATTTTTGAAAGAGTTAAGAATTCAATTTTCTCAATGTTCTTAGAAGAATTATGAAAACTTTTGAAGAACTAGAAGTTGGAGATGTTATTTATGGCTTAAGTCAAGATTTTATGTATTCAACTTATAAAATTGAAGAATATAAAATTACATACAAAGAACCTAGACATATAGGAGGAGTTAAATTTTTCTTGGATCATTCAGAAGGACCATTACAAAGTGAAATTGTTAACGGATTTCTACCAATAGCAAAAATCACAATGGATAAATATTTCCTTAATAGCCCTTCTTGTGGATTTATGATTTCTACTAGTAAAGAGGAATTGAAAAAATGGATTCCTATTCTAGTGAAAAGAGAAATAGAACTGCTTCAAGAACGAGAGAAAGAACTTGAAAAAATAATTAAACCATTTTTAGATTATGAAAACAATTAAAGAACTGAAACCCGGAGATAGAGTTTATATACTGAGAACTATTAAAAATATTGGATTTTACGAAGCTATTGTAAAAGAAAATAACACTGAACTTAGTAGGCTGTTATTGTTGAAAATGGACGTAAATGGAATCTTGGCTGAAACTCCATTTGTAATGAGATATATAGATAATCAAGATGAAAATGAATGTAGTTCCATATTAGCTGGTACACTCTACATAGATAAACAGAAAATGAAGACTAAGTATTTGCAAGTACTTAGAGAACAAGAAGAGAACTATAAGGCTGAATTGGAAAAGATACAAAATGAAAGAACGCGAATTTTTAGCCTTTAAAGATCTAGAAGAAGGAGATTATATTTGGGGCTACGATGTTGAAAAATTTCAGGTTGTTAAGTTAGAATTATTTTCCATCCGAGCTACAACACAAACAGGAGATGGAAAACCGAGAGTAAGATTTCGTTTTTATGATCCTAATAAAAAACAAGGACAAGCATTTCTCTTACCAAAACAAATGTCAGAAAGTACTTGGGAGAAGGGAATTGGGGATAATTATGAATGTCCCTGGAAAATTTTTATCCATAAAAAAGAAGCTATAAAAGATTCTCTCGTGGTTGGAAGATATAAGATGATTTATTTAGAAATGGAACTAAAGAAACTAAGAAAAACTCTAGGAGAAAATAGAAAATTAGAACTATTAGAATATGAAAAAATTTAATGAATTATCTGAAGGAGATATTTTTCATATTCTTTCTCTAGATACTTTTACAATAACCTCCTATACCTTTAACCGCTATGAAGGAAGTGGTGATCATAGAACTTTAATATTCATTGGGTTTAAAGGAAAAAAAACTCAAGAAAATGCACAATAGGATGTTTAAGAAAGGTAACATTTAAAAGGGAAATTGATAACTCTATATACTCAACAGATAAAAAAGAGCTTACAGAAATTCAACTAGAAGTTCTAAAGAAAGCAATAAAAGAAACAGAGAGAAGATTAGAAGCAATGATAAAAATATACGATAAAGCAAAATTATTAGAACTATGTCAAAAATCTTCAGAAATTTAGAGATTGGTGATTCTATCTATGTTTTTAGAATAACTGGAAGCACTATCCCGAGAGAAATAACGAAAGGAATTATAGAAATAATAAATAATGTGGGAACTTCAACAAATTTCGTCGGGAGAAGTGTTAAGGGAGGAAAATTTAATGTTTTTGTGAACCAGGAATATATAGACAAAGATGAAGCAATCCATGACATGACTGGATTCTTGAAAACTAGATTCTATGTTACTACCGATCCTCTTAAAGCCAGAAGAAAAATCATAGACCAGTTTGATGAGATCTGGGCCAGGGATATGGAAGAAAAAATAGAAATCTGGCGCTGCAAAAACTTATTACTGGAAATGGAAAGCAATAATCCAGAAAATTTCAAATGCAAAACTCTTATGAAACGCTTTGATCTTATACATCAAATGGAGAAAGAACAAGAAGAGTGTATGAAAGATTTTGGAAAGTGGTTCAGAGGATTAAGTGGATTTGAAGGGTGGTTGAAGAAATATACAAAACTACCCAAAGAAAAAATAAACAACCTCATCATTAGATTGGACGAAGATGGTGTAAAATTTAAAGTTATAATCTACTATGGCGAGAATAAACATATGAAAATTATAACTACAAGAAAAGATTTAGAAGATGTATTTGAAGAAGGGTGACTATCTTTGGTATGTAGAAGATTACGAGGTGTTTAGAAAAGAAATAGAAGACGTGGAATTTAGACCTGTAACTATGAAAATGATAAAAACAGATATAACTTTTGTAGGAGGCAGAAAAATTAGCGTTGATGAAGTAAAAGATGAAATGGTAGACTCAGAAGGAGATGTTTGGTTTACTAGTGTTGTCAGTGCCGAAAAATTTAAAAGAGAAATGATAGCACTAGAAAAAGAGGCCGCAGAAGAGAGGATTAAAAAATTAGAAAACCTTGAACTTCTTGACTTTAACGAAAATTCTGACTTCAATATTGATAACCTAATACGATTTCAGAGAAGAGTCGACTACAATAAAAGGATGGTGGAAAATGTGGTCGAAAAATTTAATGATTGGTTCTTTAATCAGCCAGGATGGAAAGTATGGACTAAAAAATTAATACCAGATAAAGATCCACACAAACTACAAGAGGTTAAATTATTCATCAACAATCTTAAAACTATCGAGATCTATTTTTACTTTCCTGAGGGTATGATAATAACAACAGGCCCTGTCGGAATAAATAAACTTCTAGAATTAAAAAACTAGAAGTATTTTTTTTTGCAACGCTGGAGGAATTCCATAGATAAAAGAGAAAGACTCAGCACGCCTACCCAAAGGCCAGTTCGTTCTTCGCTAACGACTCATCACTCACCTACCCGTGCTTCGTGTGACCTGCTCCGCTATACGTCCTTTCCGCCTCCTTCCTGGTCCCGGAGGCTAGGACGTTACGCTCGCTTCGCTCCTTGAACATCCCTATATAGAAGTGGGCATAGCTGACTGAATGGTTCTCAGATTCGACGAGATAGGATGAGGAGAAGATGGGGTTCATGAGGGAGAGCTAGAGAAGTA